>Ga0315310_10000437_pt1 | contig 26632 bp, 30 predicted proteins | sample TDP5_MG_FD_203630 | JGI IMG/M metagenome (GOLD analysis project Ga0315310, IMG submission 203630) | Freshwater sediment microbial communities from Lake Towuti, South Sulawesi, Indonesia - TDP5 | ecosystem: Environmental > Aquatic > Freshwater > Lake > Sediment | place: Indonesia: South Sulawesi...
TCTTGGGTGATTCATGGTTGAATAAGAAAGAGAATACTCCGCCCTATATAAAGATACGCAATTTAGAATGTGCAAATGCGTAAATGGTATTTTGCGCAAAATAGTTTCGCCCTACTCTCTAGAAGTTGGAGAAGCAATTATGCTAACCCACAAGAAAAGTGATTTAGGAAGGAACTCGCTCGTGGATTTAAACTCTCTTTTAAACTTCAATGATTTCGAAGGTGCACATTCTGATTCGTTTAAGTGACGAGGGGCTCCGCATTACTCCCGCACTTTTCATTAGTGAGGAAAATAATAAACATTATTTATATATTTTACTATTTTCTCATACAATATTTATACAGCGAAAAATGGACAGATGATTGAAGATGTTGATAAATCTAGTAAAATACAATCAATTATTCTTGGGCGAGTAAAATGGACCTGAAAAAAATGGCTGAGACCCTTAATCCGATTTATAAGAAAATTCCCGGCGGTATTTTTGGTATTCTCGTGACTATTTCTGGCAATATAGCTTTATCCATTGCTGCAGCGCTATTTTACACCGTGGAACCGTTCACCTTTTTTACCCATTGGGTGAGTAACTTAGGTGGCGCGGTCACGAATTCTGGTTTCCCTCCAAATAGCTCCAATATTGTTTTCACCATCGGATTGGTAATTTTGGCTGTATTCGCCGCCATTTTCGTAGTGTATTTAGTCAAGATTCTCCTCTCAGGGGATCAAAATCATGGCTGGCTCGTCATCTGCATGATTGCCACCGGCGTGACCACGCTGATTGGCTTGCTCACCGTTGCATTCTTTGATATGAAAAGCCAGCCTGTCATCCATACCTATGGGGGGGTAGTATTCTTCATAAGCGCTACCCTGATGATCCTCTTCTTCAGCCTCTCCATCTTCTCCAATTCCGAATTTCCTCGACTTTTGGGGCTCTTTAGCCTCATCATAGCCGCTATCCAACTGGTATTCCTACTCACGTTCATTCCGCACTTGTTAGCCGGGGAAGATCTCGTTAGCATCGTCATTTCCACCGCGCCTGAGATGGGTCTCACTCGATTCTGCGAATGGATTTTCATCATAGCGCTATTCACCTGGTTCGCCGTAACCGGCGCATATAGCTTGAAAAAAAAGTGGTAAATTGAACGATCCTTAAAGATCCTCTCCGAGAAGAAACAAACAAATGATTTTTATAGAAGAGCGCGGCGCCATAAAGTTGGTTTTGCGACGCTTGAAATATTGGCAGGTGGACCTCCATCCACTGACCGCACTTATGTTTTAAATAAATTCAAAGTTCGGGTAAAGACAATACCCGGCATTAGGCGTAGTAAGAAACTTTGGATTCCAGGGGGCGAATATTTGTTTCAATTGGGGCGAGCACTTCACATTTCCTAAATAGATTTGAGCGCCTAATTCCGCTTCTGGTAGCTCTAATTGCCTAAGAGAATTAATTAGATCCGCTTGATTCGGCCAGAGAGAAATGAGGTGCAAATCTCCGCTTTGGTCCGTAAAAGCAAATTGATAAATGGTCGATTCAGAAAACGGTTCTCCTTTTTGGTTTAAAAATCCTTGAAGGATACTTGGTTCCTCAGATACCTTTCCCACCAAGAATACGGGTTCAAGGTTAAATTCACTAGCATAATTGAGATTTATATGTTGTTCTATCGGCGTTACTTCAATACCGCCCAATATGGCGACTGTTTCTTTGACATTTGTTTCGATATCCTCCGAATAAATAGCCCACCAAGAGAAGGATTTTCGGATCGTTGGATCGAAAGTTTTCATCAGTTCGTTCCCAACCTCCGGGTCCATGGAATGCTCCCAGAACACCTTTGCGGAAGTATAAAACTCGATGAAGCGAAGCTTCTCGGGCTCATTCGTCGCAGGTCTGGAGAAATGATAGGTTATTACTCCTGTAATCGAATGATCCAGCTGATACTGCGCCGCTTTCCTTAAGGCATTTAAAACCGTTTCCGCACCCTGTTGATTAAAACAGGTGTATTCTACTAAATTGAAAATCATGGTTAAAGATCCTGGGAGCTGTCCTATTAAGGTTGGGGCAGGTAAGCCAAATTTTCTGAATCAACCCTATTATAGAGATCTTTGGCATTTTTGGGCGGCTTGCTGCGTTCAAACCTCACCAAGCGCAGTGCTTTTTTCGGGCATGTGATGGTGCAGACCCCGCAGCCGATGCATTTTGTGGAATCGACTTCTACTTTCTGGAGGGTTGGATCCAGCGTTAGGGCTCCAAAAAAACAGCGCGTGGTACATTTCCCACAGGCGGCACAGTCTTCATTGGACTGGGGAATAAAATTCGAGGGTAAAATGGCGGCGGGATTGTCCCATCTGGTGCGCCCTCGAATCATGCTACAGCAACAGTCACAACATAAGCAGATTATCGCATGTAATTGATCTTCAAAATTCTCGGTCGTGGCGATCAAGCCATAATTTTGCATTTCATCCAAGTAGTCTTTTGCCTGTTGCTTCGAGACCTTTTTCCCATGGTGATATTGAAAATACAGGGCAGACAGGCCCAGCATTATACACGTGCCGACGGGATTCCGGTCTTTGCATTCTCGAATTCCCAACTTTTCGGTTCTAGTGCGACAAGGACAGGGCACCAACACTGGCTCAACCTTGGAGGCATCAATGATGCTGTGCGCCTCCTCGGTGCTAAGAATATGCTGATCTACTCTAAGGGATCTCTGTACGGGAATCGTCCTGAAGGTTTGGGTGCCCTGTTCGGAGGATTCGTAGTATTTGTAATAGCCATCTCGGATGAAGAACTGATTGTATAACTCCCCAGCCCGTAAATCATCCGGCTCGATTGATTCGTAGAATTGGTGGACATTCAGGAGCAGCGGATAGATGGGGAGCGCATACATTGATACCGCAATGATCCCGCCCGTCTTTCGGAACCCGAACTTAAAGCCATCATGGAATTTTTTCCGAATGATTCCGAAAAGTTTTTTGAGCATGCCGAAAAAGCCGGAGCCTTGAATGAGGATTCGAATGATTTTGGATAACTCTTGATTCATTTCAGTACTGCCCTGGATTCGCCCGCTATTCGCTAGATTATCTAGGATCCTTTTGACCTCAGTCACGTCTTTCCCTGATAACTCTGTGATTTCACCCACAGTTTTATAATCTTTGCTATCCACGGAGCTCACATAAAACTCCCGCGTTGGGGTTAAATATTGCACGAGTTCCGCCTCTTCTGGCGTATATAGCAGCTCCAGATACTCTAAGAATGCCGGAGAGAAGTCTTCCCCCGCTCTCGGCACCCTTCCGGCATGTTGCGCCAACTTCTTGGCAATTTCCACATAAACTGGATTTGTCATCTTGATCTCCAAACCTTTGTTTAACGTACTTGCTATTTCACTTCATTGATGCCCAATTCATAGTAACAGGAAGCTGTCTCCTTCTCAAAGCGAAGCATTTTCAGGTAGATATTCTCTCCGCGGAATTTATGGAGCTTCGCCTCTAATAATCCCGCCCAAATCTGAAAGAGCGATTCATTAAATCTGTATTCTGCTGAGAGACTCGTAATTTTGAGAGTGATCGCCGAGGCCATGGATTGATCCAATTCGGCATGGAATAAATTGCCAAAAATGTTGAGAAAGGCAATAAACTCGAAAGCGAGATTTGAAAGCTGATCGATAGTAATTTCGCCTGCTTCTGGCGTAATAAGAGGGCCCGTGGGCCAAACGGTTAACTCTGCCATTTCCTTACCGAGCTCTCTTAAGAAATCGGGAGGCGATTCGAGGTAGACTGGTGCGATTCGGTCAAAGACTTCAAAGAAATTGTTATAAAATGGGGGTATCAGGGATGCTAACTGATCCTCCTTACCTTTCAATAGAATGCATAGCTTTGCACGTCCTATTTCTTGAACGCGGATTAAACCCTCCCTTTCGAATTGCCCTAAATAATTTTTCACCGTATTCCGGCTCAAATTTAATTTTCCCGCTATTTTGGTCACATTTAAGGCATATCTTGAAATTTTTAACAGATGTAGAATATCATCACGAATATTTCTTTTCAGGTTATTCTTGAAAAATCCCTGCTCTGCCTCTTTACTAAGATTCTGATTACTCAATTCATTCAGCCCGTTTCCTATTTTAGATCCTTTTTTTTATCGCATATACGTTTAAATAACTAATGATCAGATAATTGATCGATAAGACATTCGATTTTAAAAACATTCTGGGTAGATAGGAGTAATTTTTTTAGCTACCGAAACAATAAAAATAGATGGTCGGATGAGAATAATGGCTGAGGAAAAAAGATTAAATATCTTAGAATTGGTGGGTGGCTTGCTAGTCACCATTTTAGGTGGTACCAATGCAATCCAGATGTTTTTTGTAGGCGCAGCTGATCTAAAAGCGTTTTTCCTTTTCTCTGTATACGGTAGCCTGTTCCTTTTTGGTGGGTTTGCCTTCTTTCTCGCAGTAGGGCTACAAAAGCTGGGTTTTAAGAGGCTGATCATCAATGTCGCCTCCATCCTGCTATTGATGTGCGCCATCTCGAATTATATCTATTTAATAACGCTAGGTGGAAGCGCATATATCGTCGTTCAGGGCTTGAGCGTGGTTAACATTATCCTGTGTGTTAGCAGCTTGCCGATGACCTTCTTCCGCTACGCGGCTCTCGAGAACATGGATTCCCGAGAAAAGTTGAGTTTCCTGAGCCTGGTTCTCCTCCGCGGGAGCGGCTTATTCCACCTCCTCCAACCTTTCATTTACGAGCCCCGGTTCGAAACCGATGTGATGTTCCTGTTCGGAGTGATGTACCTCCTGATTGCCTTCTTACTCACCCGCCATAAGGCAAGCAAATTGGCGCAACAGCTCGGTCTGCTGCTCCCGCTGGTGGGTGGAATTTTAGGGATTGGGCTCTTAGTCCTCTACCCCACTCCCTACGTGATTGTCTTCATCATATTCGATGTCATTATTGTCGTCATTCGTATCTACTACCTAAGAACACAATCAAAGGTTTAAGGAATGATTTTGACATGTTTGATCCCAAACAGGTTGATTTGACTATCCGGCGGTTTCTCTATCCTGGCCCCATTGAAAAAGTCTTAGGCTCTTTGCTATTCTGGTTCGGACCTCGCATGCGGACTCTGTTAGAAGCAGGGTTGAAATTGTTTAATTCCTTCGGAAGGCCTTTGCGACGATTGATCGGCTTAGGCAACCCCGAATGCCAAGTGGTCCGGTTAAAAGAATACTTGCTACCGCTTTCTGATGGGGCCTCGCTGGCTACGGACATCTATCTACCCGAGCAGGTGTTTAGAGAGCGCAGCCAAGCTCCCACCATTCTAATTCGCTTACCCTACTGGAAAGACCTCACCGCATTCTTCGGGTACAACTTTGCCTCGAGGGGCTATGTTGTGGTGATGCAAGATGTCCGCGGGACTGCTCACAGTTCGCCCCATGGAACCCCCTCGTTTTTTCTGAGCGAACGCTCCGACGGCTTAGAGACCTTGCGGTGGATTTCCAAGCGTTTCTGGTGGAATGAGAGGCTCGGAATGTGGGGCGCCTCCTATTTCGGGCTGACGCAGCTGGCGGTATCCTGGGACAATAAAGACCTGGTCACCTGCCTCTACCCGAGCGAAATAACCTATAGCAATCCCTATGACCATCCAGGGGGGCTCTTCACGCTGGAGTTCGCCGCCGCGCTCTGGGTGATTGGGCATACCATCCCCTTCTACCAAGTGCAACTCCGACCGGAGGTCTTCGATGACCTGCCAGATCGCGTCAGCCTTAAAATGACCCTCCACCCACTGGGCAATTTATACAATGAACCACTTCAACCTAGGCGGAGCCTGCTTCATCTCTCGGAACTGCGATCCTTGCCCGACCTCCCAAGACGGATCGTCCTCGTGAATGAGCGATTGGGGCTCCAGTGGGATATCACCCAAAGGGATACAGGGCAGTTCTATAAAGTCATGCGGGCGCTCACCTACGAAAAGACGTTCCTCTTGGACACGACTCCCTTTATCCATGGCTGGGGGTTCAATTTCCAGCCAGACTGCCCCATGCTCGTGATCGCCGGCTGGTACGACTGCTTCTTCGAAGGAACCATCCGCGACCTAGAAGCTATTCAGGATCAGTCTCCCGACTACTTCAAAATGCATTATAAAATCTTTATCGGGCCTTGGACGCACGGTGGAATGGCAGGGTTGGGCATCTCGCCCCAAATGGCTTTTCGCGGCGTGAAGGACACGCTGAGCTTCTTTCAAAACATGCAGCACATGTGGTGGTTCGAAGATTTGCTCAAGAGCGATGGGCATCGAATCCGCCACGTGCCCCCGATCAATCTTTATATGATTAACCGAAACTGTTGGCGCCATTTCAACGCGTGGCCACCAAAGACGCGGGAGCTGCAGCTCTTTATCCAATCTAATGGGCGCGCTAACACCCGGTTCGGGGATGGCGTACTCATCACTAGTCCCCCCACCACGGATCAGCCCCCAGATGAATACGACTTCAATCCTGCAGACCCGGTGATCACGCACGGGGGGCGGAATCTGATTATTAGCCGCGGATCACAGAATCAACGAAACCTCGAAGAACGACGCGATGTGCTGGTCTATACCACCGAGAAACTGAAGGAGGGGCTTGAAATCATTGGGAAGGTGAAATTCGTTTTCTACGCGGCATCTTCAGCGCAAGATACAGATTTCATGGCAAAGCTTGTCCAAGTATCGCCAAATGGGCGGAAAGCTATGAAGTATCTTGAAAGTGGAGTGCGTGCCCGCTTTCGAGAGGGATTAGCCCACCCCGAATTTTTGGAATCAGAGCAGATTTACCGATATGAGATCGACCTAGGGCATATTGCGCTCTTTATCCCTAAAAACCATCGAATCCGGTTGGAAGTCTCCTCCAGCAACTATCCTAAATTTGATATTAACTCCAATCTAGCTGGTGAGGAGGGCCCTCGGCGATACTGTATCGCACATCAGCGGATCTTCCACGATTCCGAGCACCCCTCCTACCTCTCGCTGCCCATCTATCCCACTAGCGACAAGGAAGATTCCTAAGCCCCCCCGGTTAAACAAATGCTTTTTATATCCAATGGTCAAATTATTGATCATAACTTTATTATAAAAAGTTCGGATTATTATTGATTACTGATTAATAGGGATTGAGTATCATGACCACCGAAACGATTACTGCCCTCAATAAGGAGATTGAGGCGTTTTTAGAAGAGCGAGGTGCCATTAAAGTAGGCTTCGCAACACTTGAAACATTGGCAGGCGGTCCGCCATCGACTGACCTTATATATGTTTTGCCCGAGGCACGGAGTGCCATCAGTTTTGCATTACCCTTAGATTGGGAAATTATACGCAATTTTCTGGCGAAATCAGAGTGGTACGCCGCTGAGAAAGATGATATTAAGGTAAATCTCAAATCCTCTGAAATAGCGCACGAACTCGCCGAGTGGCTAGAGGCACAAGGATTCAAGGCGGTCGGTATTGAATGCAACAATTTCTATCGAAGGGAAGTTAAAGGCTGGATGAAGGACATGCCCCCCGATATATCACACCGCTACATAGCAGCACGTTCGGGCGTGGGCTCTTTTGGCTGGTCTGGCAACATTGGGATCAAAGATTTCGGGACTGCCATAATATTAGGAACGGTAGTGACAGATGCTGAGCTGGCGCCCACGGATCCGCTGCCCTTGGAGGAATCCTTCTGCACGGGTTGCAAACTCTGCACAAAGGTTTGTTCTGCTGGCTTTTTTGATAAAAAAGAAAAGGAAGAAATTACACTTGGCGGAGTTACTTTTAGTTATTCAAAACGACATTCAAAATACCTTTGCCAATTGGTCTGCGGTGGCTTTAGCGGATTACACCCCAGTGGAAAATTTAGCACCTGGTCACCGGGACGCTTTACCATTCCGGAAGGCGATGATGAGAACAAACTATCAGGTGCACTGGTGAAAGCAATCCTGAAGTATCTGAAGTGGCCCGAAAGAAAGATGAATGGGGAAGTGCTAAAGGGTGGCTATTATAATATGGCTCTCAAGGAGAAGAAAATCAGACTTACCTGTGGTATGTGCCAGAAAATCTGCTTCGGCAATAAAGAAGAAACTCGTAAGAATTACGAACTTTTAACCAAGTCAGGCTGCGTGCTGCAGGAACCTGATGGCAATATTATTGTACTCCCCCCAGAAGAGGCTGAACAGGCTTTCAACGAATTCCCCCCAGAACATCGCAAACTTTATTGTTGATCTGATGAAAATCATGGATTCCACTCAAATTAAAGAAATGATTTTGACGGAGGGCATCGACCTAGTGGGCATTGCAGATGCCCAAAACTTGTTGCTTGCGCAGCCAGCCCGTCCTGCCACTGCATTAATGCCTTCCGCGAAGAGCGTCATCGTGATGGCAGTCGCCCATAGTCTCGGCACGGTCTATGCCCCCTATATTAAAATATGGACCCGAAATAAAATGCAGACCAGCCGGCTCCTAGATCAGGTAGCTGAAAAAGTAGGACGGTATCTAGAGCAGAATGGATACCTTTCAATGCCCATATCTGCAGATAAACCAGTTGAAATTTACAAGATAGATCCCCGAACGGGGAAAAAATTGGTCCATACCCGCACTCTCGGACATCTATCCCTGAAACACGCCGCAGTAATTGCAGGATTAGGCGAGATGGGACGCTCAAATTTGTTATTGACGCCTCAGTTTGGCCCTCATCAACGACTGGGTGCCATAATAACGGAAGCCCCACTAGAGCCCGATTCACCTTTTGAAGGGAAACTCTGCGATAATTGCAAGGCTTGTGAGAAGCACTGTCCCGTGAATGCGTTGAAGGATGGGAAATATGATTGCGATAAATGCTATTCGTATTGGTCCAAGGGGTTCAAGATGAATTATCCAGAGGGGCTTCGGGATTGGCCGAAGTATTTACGAATGTTATGGCAGAATAATCAAGAACGCGATGTCTTCATCGAAATGAGCCAAAATTACATTACGGATGTAGATTACTGCATAAATTGCATGAAAGCGTGTCCAGTTGGGACGCTTTGGGAAAAGATACGCCCGAAGCTTGTGAAGAAGAGGTAGATTAAGGGATTCTTTTGTCAGAAATAGAGGATTATAGACAAATTGGCAAGCAATTATACAATAAGTTACGGCTTTTAACCTATCCAGTCGCGCTTAAATTCATTAAGGATTTGGCAGAGATTCCCGAAGGCGTTCAGCAGTCGTCTAAGCTGAAGCAGCAGCTGAGTCTGTGCCAAGCCTTCACAATGACCCGACGCTACGGGGCGGATCTGGCGATGACCATTGAGGACAACCTCTGCTATACCTCCTCGCTAGTTCATCAGTGGGAGAAAGTTCCAATCAAGGATATTATCACCTCGCAGGTAAAGTCCGGCTATCACAAGGATTTGAGCGCCGAATTAGCCGTCCAAGCTGCATACAGCGATTTGGCGAATGAGAAGACCTTCAATAAGATAAAGGATCATAGGGGCTTCATCGTATCGCCCCTGACCCGGACCATCGTGATCCCAGACGTGATTCTGATGTATGGCGACCCCGCCCAAGTCACCCACGTCATTCATGCCCTCAGTTATGAAGGGAAATACGTGGTCACCTCCAGTTTTATAGGTTATGGGGAATCGTGCATTAAAGGGGTGCTGATCCCCTATGTGACAAATAAGCCGCAGGTGGTCCTGCCAGGGACTGGGGATCGCACGCTCGCCCTCACGAAAGAGGAGGAGATGGCGATCGGGTTCCCCTCAAAATTACTATTTTACATCGTTGAGAACCTATTTAAGTCAGGCGGCGTCTTCAACATGCGCCAGCCCTTACGCTTCGTTCTAGGCACGCCCCCCGTGGGTCCGCCAGCCTGGGATTTCCTCAGAAGAAAAGTCAAAGAATATAAACGAAAAAAGGCGGAAAAAACGACCGAAGAAGTGGAAGTAGAAGGGAAAGAAGAATGATCGAATCCGATGCTCATAGAGTTGCTCTATTGCACATAGCCAATAAATTGAGCAAGGTCCAGCAGGGCGTCCCTAAAAATGCCAATGGAGACCCCACGAGGACTTATTTGATGTATCTCAGCTTGTTGTATGATGAGGAGGTTGCAGAGGTCGTGCAGCATTTGGAGGTTTTCCCAAAAACGATAACCGCCAATGCGCTGGCCAAGAAATTGAATCGGGATAAGCAAGAGATAAAAAAGATTTTGGAAGCACTAGCGGAGCATTTTTTCCTCATGAAAGCCGGCGGATATGCGATTCCAACCCCGTTAATGATCTATGATGCGCCTTTTATTTTGAAACGAAATGTAGATCGAGAGGATATCCGAGAATTCGCCGAGTTGAGCCATGAATTCTTTGAAAAAGAAGGTTATTACAAGAGCTGGGAGACGAGCTATAAGGGAACCCCTCGCACGCGTATCTTAACGGTGAGTGAAGAAGTTGAAGATAAACGTAGCATTATTCCTATCGAAGAAGTATATGATATCATCGAAAAAACTGAGAGTTACGCCCTCATACCCTGTCCCTGTCGCCGAAGAGCGGATATAGAAGGGATTAGGAAATGTAGGGATAAATATCCGGTCTATAATTGCGTTCTATTAGGACCAAATGCCGAAGCTATTCTTAGTTTAGGCGATCCGGAAAATAGACGGGTGACCAAAGAAGAGGTCATTCAAATCGTGAAAGAAGCCTCCGAACTGGGATTGGTTCATACAACGGATAATTACGCAGGTCCCAACAATATCCTCTGTCAGTGTTGTGAATGCTGCTGCGGCTTGCTGGCAGGACTAACCCGTCTGGGGCTGAGCAACCCGAAAGCCATCGCAAAAGCAAATTTCATTGCAACCATCAATGAGAACTGTGCTGCATGCGGGACTTGCGTGGACCGTTGTAAATTTGGGGCAATAACCATGGATGCTGTAGCTACGGTAAATGAGGACCGCTGCATGGGCTGTGGGCTTTGTTCGGTAACCTGCCCTAATGATGCGATAACAATGAAACGGTTAGAACGAGAGCTGATTCCTGGAGCTTAAAATGTAAGATTCTTCATTGAAGGGAAAGATATGGTAGATTTTATTTGGATGATTCGAGGTGGCAGTTTTGGCTTCGATTTTAATGTGAAACTTGCACTCACAATTGTGGCCATCCTCCTTTGCCTCTATGATTGGAAACGGAACAAGCGGTGGGATTATTTTTGGGTATTCTTAATTGGGGCACTAATTTGGAGCTTAACGGAGGTATTTAATCAGTTGAGCGGTCAGCGGCACATGCCTGATGCCTATCTATTTGGCTTTCAACTTCCACTGTATATCTCCATTCCACTCCAGGGGACATCAGAGGCAGCGTTTGTCGCGGTGCTCGGGCTGTTTATTGCAGATCATTTATTTGATAAAAGGAAATGGATCGGCGGAATGATCGGCATTTTGATAATTCTGACCCCCACTGCTTTAAATTTAATCATAAATGGAATTCAAATTCCAGATGTCGGAAACCCCTTAATCCCATCACGAAGGCAAATGTTTACTCCTGCCGCTACCATCTTTCTCGCTGTAATGGTGATTATCGCGGTTGTATGGCTTTGGAAAACTACCCCCGAATTCCGAAAAAGAGGCTACCTCTTATTCATTTCAATGCTGATTATAGCCGTCATCTTTACAATCCTTGAATGGGTCGGAGGTACCCGCTGGATCGAGATGGGTCCCGTAGGTGGACCTTGGATTCGTGCGCCCCCCCCAATCGAATTTGGGGCATTGACCTATGATATTGTGGTGGAAATTGCGGCGGCTTATATGCCCTTTCTAGCGATCCCGTGTGCCTTAAGATTGATTAAACCGACTAAACAGTTTAAAGGAGATAATTAAATGGATTTAGGAACGTTGAAAGAGCAAGTGAAAGAAATTGCGTTGAACAATGGCGCAAAAAAAGTTGGAGTTGGGAGTCAAGAACGGTTAAAGGATGCACCGCCCTCGGGAGATATGAACTATCTCCTCCCCGGCGCACAGAGTTGCATTATTTGGGCATATCCTACATCGTTTGAAACCCTGAAAAACTATTTTGCGAAGAAAGAGCGCATGAGCTTGGCAAGAGAGATGTATCTAGCCTATTCCACGGCGTGGACAATTGCGATGAAGATTGCCAAGTTCATTGAAAAGAATTCGGACTATAAAGCCCTCCCGGTGAAACCCAATGGGCAGTACCGGTTAGAGGATAGTCTCTTCAAACGGAAAATGTTGTTTCGACTCGGCCGGTTTGCGTTAAAACTGGGCTTTGGAAAGGAGATAATCACGAAAAAACTGGCGGAAACTTTCGGAATGCCCTGCATCTACCCAGATTTTTCCTTGCGATACGGGGCCGTAGCTGCCGGATTAGGGCACCTAGGCTGGTCTGGAATGCTGGTTACGGAAGAATTTGGAGGGGCTCTGCATCTAGGAGGCGTGCTAACTACTGCCCCTCTGGAACCAGATCCCATGGCAGGTGAGAGCAACTGCAACAAATGCAAGCTTTGCGTCAAAGTGTGTAATTCGGGTTATTTCTCCAAGGATGAAGCAGATGAGCCCATTATTATTGGAGGTCAGGAAGAGATCCATGCCAAACGAAGGGTATTCGGTCGATGCGGCATCGGATGTTTAGGCTGGACTGGGCTTAGTCCCGAGGGGACATGGTCGACTTGGGGCGTCCTGCCAATCAGCATTGCCAACATTTCTGAGGATGATATGAAGAATCCAAAATTTCTACAAAATTTGATGAGGGAAATGCTGTTCTCAAAGACTACACCAAAACCCCTGCGCGATCTCAATAAAAAAATTCTGGATGAAATCTTGCGAGACGGAATCCAAAATAACATCGGTCTCCGCCCGCTTGAATTCACGAATCCACGCTGCAACTTCTGCTCGGGCGTTTGTGTAGCTGATTTTGAGCAACGAATGGAACTATTTAACCTCCTGAAGCAATCTGGAACCTTTTCTGTCGATGAGAAAGGAAGGGAATTCATTCGGAAACTGGATGAATCCGGCAATGAGATCATCTATTATCCGACCTCAATTTAATTATCATAATAAAATATTCTTTTTTTCTGAAAAATTTTAGAAATATTTACTTTTTATTTTTTCTGAAAAATTATAGAAATATCTACTTTTTAATTTGGGCTTGACTTCTTCCTCCAAAAAACCCTTATCTAAAAAAATTGTACGGGAAACTATCAATTTATCCGCTCTCAATATGTATATAGGAGATAAAAGTTACAATAATTAATCTTATAGTATTTTATTGACAATGTTATCAAATTATGATCATTTGAACGGTGCAAATTATGGGATATTCACGCATTATGCTCATTAAAAATAATTACCAAACGTTGGGGTATGATTTTTATGATGCTGCATTTCCGTCACTTGCATTGGAGTATATTGCAGCGTATATAGAAGATATTCCAGGAGTTGCAATCCAATTAATTGATGCAAAGGCAGAAAATTTGAGTAAAGGGCAACTTACCAAGCGTATATACGATTTTAACCCAGATTTGGTAGGATTAACAGTTCCTGTCACGAGTGCAATTGATAATGTCATTGAGGTAGCGAAAATTGCTAAAAAACTCGGTGCAACTGTGGTGCTAGGGGGATGGCATCCCACATTAGATGTAGAAGATACGCTAGCGAAAGGGGCGGATATAGTTGTTAGAGGTGAGGGAGAATTAACTTTTCAAGAATTAGTTCAAAACGGAACCCCGGTAGGCATAGCAGGTTTATCCTATAAGGAGAATGGATCTTATATTCATAATCCCGATAGGGACTTAATTAAAAATCTCGATACCTTAAAATTCCCAGCACGTCACTTTAGACCTAAAAATGGAAAGTTTGAAATGTTCCATATGATCATTGATTGCATTGAAACCTCTCGAGGCTGTATGAGTAAGTGTAAATTCTGTTCAACCCATATTGTTTATCGTGGAAAATGGCGCTATCGGTCTGTACCCTCGATAATTGCAGAATTAATTGAAATCGGCAAAAACCCGAAGATCACGGATGTATTCTTTGTAGATGACAACATTTTAGTGAATATGAAACGAATGAGAAATCTTAGCATCGAGATAATAAAGGCAAAGCAGAAAAAGCTTATTCCTGAGAAATTAAGATTCTTTTTCCAAGGAAGATTGGATCTAATGGCAAAATATCCAGAGACCATAAAGTTAATGGGGCAGGCGGGGTTCTGGCTAGTTTTAGTGGGAATTGAAGCCGTAACGGAAGAAACCTTAAAGCTTATCAACAAGGGTTCTACAGTTGAGCATATCAAATTGGGAATTAAATCCCTGCACGATGCTGGTATAATTATTTTAGGTAATACAATCATTGGAGCGAATCTCGATGCAACAGTAAAGGATGAATTAGCAACCATTCGTTATGTGGCAGAAAATTTGGATTTGGATTTTGCCAGTTTTACAATTTTAACCCCCTTTCCTGGCACAGTCCTATGCAAGGAACTAGAAGAACACAATTTAATTCTTACTAAAGATTACAGCAAATATAACTGGTTAAACCCTGTGATTCGTACCAATAAAATCTCTCCTGAAACTTTGAAGAGATTGCTCTTCAGGGGTTTTTTTGCAGTTAATTATTATGGCAGAGGGAAATTCGGTATTTTGAAAAGAGCAATACGAAGTCGAGGGCTCCGATTCATATTTAATTTGACGCGTATTCGAACTGGGTTAAGTTCCTACTATCAATGGAGAGATATAATCAACACTGGTGTATTCGGGACTACTAAAGCTAGAATTGGCTTTTATGATAATCCAGTTTTAGGTTAGGACTTGTTTTTAGATGAATTCAATAGAAAATTCATATCGGTGGAAACGTATTCTGCTAGTTCAACCAAATTATACAACAATGGGGTGGGAATTCTATGGAATGAAGTTTCCGCCCATTAACTTGACCTATGTTGCGGCTTATTTGGAAGACTTGGATGTGGAAGTCGCAATATTGGATGCTAAAGCGGAGAATTTAAATCATGCGCAATTTAAGAAACAGATTCAGAAATTCAATCCAGATCTTGTGGGAATCTCCGTTTTTGTATCAGCCTCAATCAAAGTTTGTAATGATTACGCAAAAATTGTGAAAGAAGTTAACCCGAATTGTACGGTTGTCTTTGGAGGGCGCCATCCAACATGGGAACCAGATGATACGCTCCGCGTACGAGAAGTCGATATTTTAGTTCGAGGCGAAGGAGAACTGACCTTTCGAGAATTAATTCAGAAAGGCACGCCTGAAAACGTGGCGGGGACATCTTATCGAGCAAACGGAAAGGTAATACACAACCCAGAAAGACCTTTGTTAGATATTAATAGTATTAGATTCCCAGCCCGGCATTTAACAAAGAATTGTAGATATGAGATGATGACCGTTCAGTTAGAGACAGTAGAAACTTCAAGAGGCTGTCCATATACTTGTAAATTCTGTACCACTCATAAATTTAATAATGGATTGTGGCGCGCACGTCCCATTGAAAAGATCATTCAAGAATTGAAATTAATTTCCCAAAATCGGAAAATCACAGACATTTTTTTCGTAGATGACAATTTGACAGCCAATACAAAAAGAATCGAGCAGCTTTGCGAACGAATTATGGAGTGTAAGAAAACACGTGAAATCAATGATTTTAAATTTTTCGCTCAAATTCGGGTGGATTCCGTGGTTAAAGCGCCGCAAATGCTCAAGAAGATGGCAAAAGCTGGATTTTGGGTTGTTTTTATAGGTATTGAAGGTGTAAGCGAGAAAAAGCTGAAATCTATTAGAAAGGGGTTCTCCTTCAAAAAGGTTCTCGAAGCAATTAAAATCTTACATGATAATAATATCATTATTATTGGGAATTTGATAATTGGGCTTGATCTGGATGAGACCGAGGAGGATATCAAGAAAGAGATTCAATATATGAAAAAAATCGACATTGATGTCCTCAGCTACGTCTTATTGACCCCTTTTCCAGGGAGTGATACCCTAAAGGAATTTGAAGAAGAGGGGTTAATTATTACAAAGGATTGGTCAAAGTATACCGTATTTGAACCGATTATCCGAACGCATGTATTGAATCCTAAACAATTACGTGATCTTCTCTACTATTCTTTTCGAGAATTAGAATACATTCAGAATCTACAGATTTTCGGTTTAAGGGTTTACAGGAGGCGTGGGCTCTCCTTCTTCTTAAAGCCTTCCCGACTATTCTTCATGTTGAAGGCCTATGTCCAGATGAGGACTTTATTTAAATAAGCGATAATTTCGATATTTTAGAAATCCGGCAAGAGGAATTAAGGAATGCAAATTAACTATCAGGCAGCGAAAACGGTTATTACCAAAAACAACATTCCTGGCATCGATTATGTCATAAACCCATATGTAGGATGTCTCCATGGATGCATTTATTGCTATGCAGAATTGCTTTTATTCTTGAATTAAAGGAATCTTTGCTGGCTTATTCTTATTCTTCCGCTCTTGGCACCCTTCCAGCATGTTGCGCCAACTCTTGGCAATTGCCAAATAAGCTGATTTTGTCATCCGAAACTTCAATTTAACTTTTTAGGCATTTTTTTTCCTTAATACCCAATTCATAGAAGCAGGAGGCAGTTTTCATCTCAAATCGAAGCATTTTCAGAGGTATATTTTCTCCGCGGTATTTACGGAGCTTAGCCTCCAATAAACCGTCCAAATCTGAAAAAGAGATTCATTGAATTTAAATAAAATTGCAGAGGGTGTGGATTGATCCAAGGTGGGATGTTCCTATACCAACCTATCTTGAAGAGAAGAGAAAGAAATATAAAACAGAAATTAAAACAGAGCGATTATTTTAATGTGCGTTATTCAAAGGCATGTTGGGAAATTTATGAAAATTCATCAGTCAGTACCTAATTAAAATTTATTTTAAATAAAGGAATCTCAACTAAAAAATTTAAATAAAGGAATCTCAATAAATTAGATGATGATTTAAATGGCACGTCACACCATTGAGATTTCGAACAAAATTATTGAACCCCCCTTTATAATTTTAAAACCTGAATATACTGAAAAAGAATTTTTTGAATTTGCAAATGAAGATATTTCTTGTGAATTAATTGAGGGGATGCTTATAATTCATTCATCGGCCTCGCTTGAACATGAAAGAATGTTCAGATTTTTATTATTTCTATTTGATAGATTTCTCAAATTTACCAATCAAGGAGAAGTCATTGGCTCAAGGTTTGTTATGCGATTAGCATCTGATTTAATTTTTGAACCCGATTTATTAATCTTACTCCCTGAATCATTTTCAAAACTTCAACCGACATATTTGGACGGACCTGCGGATATGATAGTTGAGATTCTTTCGCCAGCAACTAAGGAAACTGACCTATCCAAAAAGATTCCTCATTGCCTTGAGAGCGGGGCAAAAGAAGTTTGGGCAATTAATCCTATTACTCAGGAATTAACCGTTTTCTTACCAGAAAGTGAAGCACAAAATTATCAAAAAAATTGTATTGTCAATTCTATTACCTTGAAAAATTTTTGGATAAACCTAGAATGGATTTGGAACCTTGAGAAATTTGATCCAGTAGAATGTCTTAATAAAATTATTAAAAAAAGAAGCGCCTCTTTTATTTGTTGAGGGATTAATTTCCGATAATTAGTCCAATCTACTAATATATCGAAATTGATATCGATATCAAGAGAGATTGGAGCAGGGGAGAAAGCTTCGGTTCCAAAATAATAATATAAGGCTTTCATGCCAATTAGAAATAATCTTGGCTCAATATTTGTTGATTTTCTGAATATATCACGAATAACTTCCAAAATTTCCGCTAGAATCTCGATTTCTTTTATCAAAAAATAAAGAAATTGCGGGATGAATAAAAATTATGTCTTCTGAATGATTTTTCAATTGCGTAAATAATCTATAATTTGATGGATTGCCTATTATTTCTAATTGCCATTGATTGCTAGGTTCATTCATTAAATTCCCTGAAATTATTTTTATTAGATCTTTAAATAAAATTTATTATTTTCAATTGTCAATATCTTAGAACATGAAAAGAGAGTTAGATCCCCTCAAAGCTTATGCACGAGCACTATATAGAGCTATTGGATTCAATGAAGAGGATTTACAAAAGCCACTAATAGCAATAGCGAATTCTTGGAGTGAGTATACACCGGGTCATATCCATTTACGACAATTGGCGAAATTTGTCAAAGCGGGAATCTGGCAAGCAGGTGGAATGCCCGTTGAATTTAATACAATCGCAGCATGTGATGGGATTGCTCAGGGGGAAGGCATGCATTATGTATTACCTACTCGTGAAATAATTGCGGCATCCGTTGAAATGATGATAAAGGCACATTCGATTCAAGCTATGGTTATGCTCTGTTCTTGTGATAAAATCATTCCTGGAATGCTGTTAGCTGCAGCGCGCTGTGATATTCCCACGATCTTTCTTACAGGTGGCATAATGGAGCCGAAGAAGATAGGGGATAAGGTACTAGTTATGAGTGATATTAAGGAGGCCATTGGCGCTTATAATGCTGGGTTTATTTCCGAGGATGAGTTCTATCAAATGGAATCAGGGATTTGTTGTTCGTGTGGAATGTGTAATATGATGGGCACAGCAGCTACAATGAGCTGTATTGTGGAAGCTATGGGATTATCATTGCCCAGTAATGCTACCCTATTAGCAGGTTCAGTAAAACTTCAACAAATAGCACATCAAATGGGGACTTGCATTATGGATCTGCATAGGAACAAGATCACTGCTACGCAAATTCTTACTGCAGAATCCTTAGAAAATGCGTGCCGAGTCGGTCTGGCTATTGGCGGATCTTCCAATATGGTGTTGCATTTATGTGCATTAGCCTCCGAATTAGGAATTGATTTAATCATGGATGATTTTGATGCCCTAAGTAAAACCACCCCGCTTCTTGCGAGATTCAAGCCCGCTTCTAATTTGACCTTAACTGACTTTCACGAGGCAGGGGGGGTCTATGGGGTCATAAAGCGCTTAGAGAGCCTGTTGTATTTAGATGGACTTACGAGTACGGGAAAAACATTGATAGAAAACATGCAAACGGTAAAACAAATTGGTTCCAAAATCATTCATCCCTTTTCAGCCCCGTTAGCACCAGAAGGAGGGTTAGCAGTATTGAGGGGTTCTTTAGCTCCAGAAGGGGCGCTGATTAAGCAGAGTGCGGTTCATCCCGATATGTTGGTGCATGAAGGCTCCGCAAAAATATTTGAGAGTGAAGAAGAGGTTAAGAATACCTTAATGGAGAGAAATATCGAAAAAGGGGATGTCCTTATTATTCGTAATGAAGGACCGAAGGGAGGCCCTGGCATGCGCGAGCTTTCATTGCCAGCGGCAATCTTAATTGGCATGGGGTTGGGGGAGTCAGTCGCAATGATTACTGATGGGCGCTATTCGGGGGCGACGCAAGGACCTTGCATCGGTCACGTTTGTCCCGAAGCGGCTGAAGGAGGTCCTCTGGCGATTGTCAGGGAAGGGGATCAAATAAGAATCGATATTCCTCATCGTATCTTGGATCTTTTGTTGAGTAGTGAGGAGATTCAAGCCCGATTGAAAAATTGGGAAAAACCCGAAAGGAAAATTCAAAAAGGTTTTCTCGCTTATTACGCACAGCATGTTTCATCCGCGCGGTATGGCGCTGTTCTTAAATAAACTGATATAATAAGGGATTGAGTATGGTAAAATTATTACGAATTAATTTGAAAACGAAGCAATATGAATTTGAAGAACTGAAAACAGAATACCTAATGCTAGGCGGACGGGCATTAATTGGAAAGATCATGTTAGATGAAGTGGATCCCACATGTCATCCATTAGAATCCCAGAATAAACTGATTTTTGCCAATGGCTTATTCGTTGGAAGTTCTTTTCCCTGTGCTGGGCGATTATCCATCGGAGCGAAGAGCCCCTTGACAGGAGGAATTAAAGAGAGTAATGTAGGGGGGGTTGTTGCCACGAGAATGGGTCATTTAGGATTCCGGGCAATCGTAGTTGAAGAAATTTCAGAAGAAAAAGATCTGTTGGCATTAGTCATTTCGAAGGACAATGTGGAATTCGTAGATGTTCTCGAATTAAAGGGCATGGGGAATTATGAGACGGTTCAAAAATTGATGGAGAGATGGGGGAATAAAATTGCGACGCTGACTATTGGTCCAGCCGGTGAGATGCTATTGGCGGCGGCATCAATCGCATCAAATGATTTATACGGGAGACCTTCTCGCCATGCAGGACGAGGGGGAATGGGGGCAGTATTGGGCAGTAAAAGAGTAAAAGCCCTAGTTTTTTTAAAGCCAGATGTCTTGGAACAAGAATCCATTGAAGATTTAGCAGAATTTAACAGAATTAATAGAGAATTCACCAAACTTCTTATTCCTAAAAAGAGGGCCTTGACCGTTTTAGGAACTGCAGGAATAGTAAATACCGCAAATCAGGTAGGAGGACTGCCAACAAAGAATTTTCGGTTTGGACGCTTTGATCAAGCGAAGGAGATAGGCGGAGAACATATGTATGATATCATTACTAGCCGCCCGAATGGAATACCGACCGAATCATGTCTTCCTGGCTGCGTCATTCGATGCTCAAATGTCTATGTTGATGAAGAAGGAAATTATATCACTTCAGGGCTTGAATATGAAACGATCGCTTTGAATGGGTCGAACTTGCTTATCGGAGATCTGGATAAAATTGCCCAGATAGATCGTACGTGTGACGACATCGGGTTGGATAGCATGGAAATGGGGAATGCAATGGCAATTGCCATGGAAGCAGGATTGCTCGAATGGGGCGATGCAGATGGGGTATTGGCACTGCTACGCGAAGTTGCAGAGGGGACCCTTAAAGGAAGATTAATGGCCTCGGGAAGTGCTACTGCGGGGAAAGTCTTGGGAGTGACCCGCGTTCCCCAATGCAAGGGACAGGGGTTCGCTGCCTATGATCCCCGGGTATTTAAGGCAATGGGCGTCACGTACGCGACATCGCCAATGGGCGCGGATCATACTTCCGGTCCCGCCCTTGCAGGGCGAACGGGATGGGATCCTGAGAGGAATTATGGCGATCTTACAGAATCTGAAGGAAAGGTAGAACTGTGTCGAGAGCTCGAGATCATGGTTAGTATTTGCGATGCATTCGGTTTTTGCTATTTTGTTGGGCCAGACAGATGGGTCATGGAACATGTTGCAAAGGCAATCAATGCAAAATATAATTGGGACTTCAATTTTGAGAAGATAGTTCAATATGGAAAGAGAATTCTTCTAAATGAGCATGAGTTCAATATCAGGGCAGGGGTTCCACAAGTATATCGATTACCTGCATTCTTCTATGAAGAAGAATTACTGCCACTCAATAAAAGGTTTGATATTTCGCCAGAAGAATTGAAAGAAGCCACAGATTTCTTGACTGAAAATTGAAGTTCTACTTGGTTTAATGCCAGAGCAACTGGAAAAAGTCGTAACTTTCTTTGAATGAAATTGCATTTCTACTCCAATATGGTAATACCAAGCTTAGCTTAATTCTCTTCTTTTTTATTTTCCTTTTTTTCTAAATATGCCAAAATATATTTCATAAATAATTTAAAATAATTGATATTTTCAAGGTGCGAAACTAGTTCATTCAAATCAATCTCCAGATATTCATGTATTATGATATTCCTTAATCCTGCCATTTTATAAATTCCATCTGCGAATTCCTTCGGAAGAATTTTATTTTTACCTAAAATTAGAATAATATCTTTGTAATCATTAGGTCTTTCTAAATTTTCAATAGATATAATATGATTACCTATATCTAAAACACATTGAATAGCAATTTGCAAATTATGTTCTAGTGCAGATGCCAAAATAAAGTCCTCCTCGAACGCTTCAATAGTTTTATTTGAAAGGATTTCAAGTTTTTTCACAATGGTTTCCAATTTTTTTAATCTGGACTCGATTACTTCATTATACATTGTACTCACTTATTCGACGAAATAAATATTGAGAATCAATTATGCGGATATATTTTGTATCTAAATATTCTTGAATAATTTTTACTTCAAAATCAACCCGGATTTGTCTGTTTTTTTCATATAGGAGGATTCCATTGATTGCTTCGAATCTTAAAAGAGGGGGCGCGAAATTTAAAATTACTACATCCACCTCTTTCTTTAATATCTGTTGAAGGGCCCCAATTAAATCGAGACGGATTTCAAATAATTTGTGCTTGTCAAATTTAGAATCATATAAAAAAGCAAAATCAATATCACTAAATCTAGTAAAGGTAGATTTGGCAAAAGAGCCAAATAAATATACTAATTCGGCTTTTTGGAATATATAATTATATGTAGTTTTAAACATAGATACGATATTTTTCTGTTCATATTCAATCTTTTTTTGGTTTTTCAAAGCACTCAACCGAATAAAAAAAAATTAATGATTTTTACTAGAATACCAAATCTCATGAAATCTTATTTATTCTTTCTCTTACTTATTCTTTCTCTTATTTATTCTTTCTCTAATTTGAGTAATTTTTGGGCATTCAGTCCCATTATTTTTTCAATCTCCTGCGGCGTCAAATAATCAATTCCTTCAAAGAGATACACGCAAAATTCCATCATTTCCGGGCAAAATCCATCCGTTCCGAAGAGAATTTTATCGAGGCCAATCACCTCTTTGGCATGCAAGAGAATCTCCCGCATCTTATTGGGCATCATGTACATGAGATTGCTCACATCCAAATGCACGTTCGGGAATTGGCAGGCCATCGCCACCGCCACATCGCTCCAGGGATAGCCACAATGCGACATTATTATTCGTAATTTAGGGAATGATGCAATTACTTCATCCAGAAACGCAGGTTGCGCCATGCTCAGCTTCATTCGGGGCCCAGGAGTGCCCGGAGGAGGGTAACCTGTATGAAATAGGACTGGCACATCATATCTTAAAGCAATTTCATAAGCGGGATAGAGCCTTCTCTCATTCACATATTTTCCCCGGAAGGGCAACAGCATCTTTAGCCCTTTAAACCCCTCTTCCCCTAAGGCTTGCTCTACAACTTGTGAGATTTCTGCTAGGTCCTCCGCCTTCTCAGGCGGATTAAAAAAGGGGATAAAGAAGTCCGGCTCAGTTGCTACCCAATCTTTCATCAAAGTATTCTCATTAGCACTAGCTGAAAGCAGTACGATCTTATCCAATCCCGCGCGTCGCGCATGCGCGCTTGTTTTAAGAATAATATTTTCTTCAGCAATGGGCTCGATTTTTTCAAGATTCTCCCGTATCCTCTCTGCAAACCCATACCCATTGAAAACTTCAAATTGCTTCATCATAGATTCAGGGGTGTTCTGCTTGTAAAATAAATGACAATGAAAATCAATCTTCAAGTAATGTTCCTTCATTATTTGAATTGGATCTAAAAATATATCCATTAAAAAAATTAATAAAAGGTATTGGTTAGTAGCGTCATTAGTAAAATTAGAGCTTTAGAAATATTTTAAAAACCCTTTAATTGGAGCTCCACAAATAGGACAGCGTTCTAGGTTAGGAGGAATTTCTTTATAACAAAAAGGACAGTTCATCCCATTTTCATCCTTGAATAGCCTTTATAATCCTTCAATTTTATAATATTTATTTTTAAGAACATGATTTATCTTTCATTTTTAAGAACATGATTTATATTTCCCAACATTTTTATAACTTGTTCTGGGGTCAAGCAGTTTTCTTTTGCGAGCCAAGCAAAATCATCAAGATTTTTGGTGACAAGTGTGATATGTAGGAGTTCAACAGTAGCACCAATTAGGCAGTCTCGAAAATAAAATGCAGCGCCCTCTTGAGTATCCTTAAAATAAACAGCCGCTTTTATCGCTCGTTCAGCGATGGGTTTTGTAATAGATTCAATCCTGATTTTGAGATCGTTTAGAATTTTAGTAAATAATTTCCATTTTTGTCGGATAAAATAGATATATCCCAATTCGAGATAAATAATACTGTTTATGAAAAGGTGGATCTCCGAAGAATCCTGTTTTTGAAGTGTGGAAAGCAAATTTTTTTCATTAAAGACGCAAGTGTCCAATAGTAAATTCAAGAAATTTACCTCGAAATTTGCTTTTGAAATCCTCTCTTTGATTTTAAAACTACCGGCTCGATTTCTTCATTTGCTATGGAACAGAATTCATCTAAAACTTCATCAAAGGAACGGGAGTCCGAATCGATTAACTTATCGTGAGAATCTCGGATATCATTTAATATGCTTAATAATTTTTGGATCACATCATCCATAGACTCTCCCGGTTCTTTTAATACAATTAATTTTTTCCAGGTGTCAGGTTTGATATGAATTGTGGTCATATGATAAAATGATAATTCTATCATATTTAAATTTTTATCAAAATTATGAACATAATGGGTTCAATTGCCAAATATATAACATGCAGTTCATATTTTTTCCAGAGAAATGTGAAATCCTTATCCCTTGTGACTAAGATTAGATTATTTTGCTTCGCCTTTTTAGATAATACGCCATTTTTAGTCCCTAACCAACCCTTTTCTTTAACGGTACTACAAGAAATCCCATGATCAAGAAAAATGTGTTTAAGATTGATTGGTATATTTTCATCCAGTAGAAATTTCACTTGTTTTAGATCCGTAGATAACAACCTCACCAGCAATCATTTCTTTCGCATAAGCAATAATTTCTTGAATATCGGCTCGAGTGATGGAGGGGAAATTCTCTAGAATTGATTGTAAATGTAGCACCCGAGATTGGCATTCGTCTGCTCGGCTCGCATGTAAACACTGACATAGAGGTATTCCCGCTTATCGCCCACGGATCGCTTACATGAAAGCGCCTCTGTAGTATTCCAATCTTGGAGTCTCATAGACTGAGTTGGTGAATAGCTCACCTCAGTAGCGAGCTCGACGGAACACCTTGAATCAGCAGTTATATTCCAGCTTGCGGCAAGTTGTGCGGTACTAGTGTATGACTCGAAATCATCGGAGATGAGGGGGCGCGCTTGGGTGGAAATCCTATTCTCCCCTAATTTAGCTACCGTTTGAGAGGGCGGTGCGGCTACTCTGCCTAGTTGGATCAACAAGCTTGGCACGAATACTAGGATAAATAAGCCCACACTCATTAACCCTAACTTGCAATTCCGTCGCATGCAGTAATTTCCTTCTTATTCTTTAATCATCTCATTACATTCGTAGCCCCACGAGGAGGTTGTTCAAAACGTGCGCCAGTGTCACGCTCGACAGCCGGCGGGAATAAATATACACAGTCGAGTAAACCTTGTCATTGTCCCCACGCAAGTGGGGGTGAACCGAAGGTGGCTATTGGTATAAAGCCCGCATTTCCATTGTCCCCACGCAAGTGGGGGTGAACCGCAATTGCAACAAAGAATACTGCAGGCGAAAATATTGTCCCCACGCAAGTGGGGGTGAACCGAAATTTAATCATTAAAAGGGAATTATTCAGAAATTGTCCCCACGCAAGTGGGGGTGAACCGAACAATGAAAGAAACCTATTCCTGCACCATTCATTGTCCCCACGCAAGTGGGGGTGAACCGTGGTGGCTCACGGGGAAAGGGCACTTTGATACATTGTCCCCACGCAAGTGGGGGTGAACCGACAAGACATTCTACTTTGATAATTCGCATTACATTGTCCCCACGCAAGTGGGGGTGAACCGGCACCGGCTGGGCCAGCGTTTCTATTATTAGCATTGTCCCCACGCAAGTGGGGGTGAACCGAAATAGGGGATAAGCGCGCCAGCCAGTCCGACATTGTCCCCACGCAAGTGGGGGTGAACCGTGCAGTTCGCACATGCACGACACAACGCAAACATTGTCCCCACGCAAGTGGGGGTGAACCGAAAACACAAATTGGAAATCCTCAAGGAGAACCATTGTCCCCACGCAAGTGGGGGTGAACCGGTAAGAATTGGTTCAAAATCTGCTGAATTTACATTGTCCCCACGCAAGTGGGGGTGAACCGGTAAATTGTGCTATCTTTGCCCTCAAACTCCCATTGTCCCCACGCAAGTGGGGGTGAACCGCGACCTTCTGGTGTGACTCTAAGCCCCGTCTCATTGTCACCACGCAAGTGGGGGTGAACCGAATTGCGGGTCGCATTACAGAGTGTCGATGAAATTGTCCCCACGCAAGTGGGGGTGAACCGATAGGCATCGAGATCGTCGTATTCAGGATAGTCATTGTCCCCACGCAAGTGGGGGTGAACCGTATCAATGCTAACTGTACTTGTCTTAGGTAACATTGTCCCCACGCAAGTGGGGGTGAACCGGTTATTCCATGACTGTAAAGAAAAAGGTATTAATTGTCCCCACGCAAGTGGGGGTGAACCGTTGTTCTCGCAGCTCGCGGCTCTTCGCCTTGAATTGTCCCCACGCAAGTGGGGGTGAACCGCCGCCACGTCGATCCACTGGACGCTCCAAGGCATTGTCCCCACGCAAGTGGGGGTGAACCGACCTCTATGGAGGACAGGATCGCTTCACGGGCATTGTCCCCACGCAAGTGGGGGTGAACCGGCATCCGCTTCCACCTTGCTGCGAATGTTCTCATTGTCCCCACGCAAGTGGGGGTGAACCAGGTGAAAAAAATGGCAAAAATGATTCTCTATCATTGTCCCCAC
>Ga0315310_10000438_pt1 | contig 26609 bp, 27 predicted proteins | sample TDP5_MG_FD_203630 | JGI IMG/M metagenome (GOLD analysis project Ga0315310, IMG submission 203630) | Freshwater sediment microbial communities from Lake Towuti, South Sulawesi, Indonesia - TDP5 | ecosystem: Environmental > Aquatic > Freshwater > Lake > Sediment | place: Indonesia: South Sulawesi...
AAGGCATAAGCCCCATGACGCCTTCTTCTTCTAAAATTCTCTTTCCGCACAGCCACTTTCAGTAACATTCAAACTTCACCACAACCAACATAGAAACGCACCACAACCAACATACAAGCGCACCACAAACAAAACCCGAAACACCAGCTAAACCAAAAACCCAACCCAAAACACCATACAGAACACGCCCACCCACACCTCAAAAAATTTTTCAGCGCACATACTAACCTTATCTCACTAAGAGGAATCAGACAATCAGAGAAACCTACACTAAGTCAACCGCTTATAGATAGGATGACCACTAAACCTCAACACAGTCTCACTCTTCTCAAAAGTACCACTAGGCAAACGCGCACAAATACTATTAACCACAGCACCATTAGGAACAAACCTAACCCCATCCAACAACTCACCCTTAGTAATACCCGAAGCCGCAAAAACCAACTCACCACCCCGAGCCAACTCATCCTCACAATAAGTCCGCTCAACATCAACACCCTCAACCCTCAACCGCTCAAGCCTACCAGCATCATCCTTCTTATCCCGCCAAACCTTAACCAACATAGTCCCACCCAAACACTTCACAGCAGTAGCAGCAATAGTAGCCTCAGGACCAGCACCAGCCCCAACCAACAAATCAACACCAGAATCCGGCACACACGTAACAACCGAACCCGCAATATCACCATCCTGAATCAAAACAATCCTCACACCCAACCTCCTAAGCCGACCCAAAATATCCAGATGCCTATCACGCTCCAACATAATCACAGTAAAATTCTCCAACCGCAAACCCTTCCGACCAGCCACAGTCTCAACAATCTCCTCAACCGACATGTCCAAAGAAAGCCTCCCCTTCGAATGATAATCAGTAGCCACTTTGAAATAATACCCATCATCAGGCAAAACCTGCAAACAACCTGCAGGCGCACAGGCCAAAGCGGAAATGGCGTCCTTCCTACCCTTCGAAGTCGCAGTTGTCCCATCAACCGGATCCACAACAAACTCCACCCTAGGACCACCCCGTGTGCCCACCTTCTCCCTACGACTAAAAGCCGGAGCATTATCCTTAGGTCCCTCACAATTAATAACCTCCCCATCAATCTCCATCTGATTCATCACAGTTCGAGACCAGTCAACAGCAGTCTTGTCAACTATCTCCGGATCACCCTTCCCAATGTGTAACGCAGCCCCAACGGCAGCAGCAATCGTTATCCTAGTCAAAGACGGAGCTAAAGCCCTTAAAGACACCATCCGCATTAGCCTCTCTTTCTCTCACCCATCCACAAACTCGCAAAATCAAGATAATTCTGAGCAATCTTCCCAACTGCCACAGCTCTGCTGGCCTTCGCATCCTTAAACTCTACAAGAGGCTCCCAGAAAATGGTCCTGCCAACAGCAAACCCAATTATGCCACGTATCTTAGCCCCAACCTTGAGCCACACCTGCACCTGCTCCTTAGACTCGCCCCTCCCCAAAGTAATGACAGCCACCTTTCTACCGTCTCTTTGTGCCTGAGCAACCACAGCCCGCGCGTCCTCGGTCTTCTCAACGCCCTCCAACTTCCAGATGTTCGGCTCCACACCTCCATCTTGAATCTGCCTCACGGCCTCAACCATCAGCTTCGGCCGCACCTGCCTGTCGTATGCTTCTTTTGAACCACCCACCCCAGCCAACTGCTTTGAAGTCGCAGGAACAAGCAACTCAAACAGAAACGGCTTCCTAATCGACTGCAGATAGTCACTCAGGCTTCTCAGACGCTGAAGCTGACGCTGGTTGAGCATCACGTCGCCCTCAGGATTGTAGCGCACCAGCACTTTGACCAGGGTAGGGTCAAACTGCTCAACGTGCATCGGATAGTCTTCACCGTATTCAAAGTCAAACTCGTCTTGACCCGACTTCTCAACAGGCATCGCAAACGTGAAGCCGTTCTTCTTTGCCTCTCTGAGTATGTCTGCGCCAAACTCCTCGTCAACGAGCAGACCAGCTGTGTCCTTTGGAACACCCTTTCTCACAGCCGTCTTAAAGCCTTCGAAAATCATCTTCTTGTAATCGGCTATCTGCTGTCGCTCAGCCGAGGTTGGGTGGCGACCTTTAATTCCAAACATCTTCTCAATGAACGAGGCCCTGTGATCAAACGCCAGAATTAGCAGGTCTCTTTTAGTCCAGTCAATCAACCTCAAATCACCACACTTGTTTCTTCTTTTCCCCAAGCCATATAAGTTTGTGTGTTGCCCAAGGAAGGCGAATGGCTGAAGGCTTTTCTGTTTCCAGTGTTAAGATTAAAGCCAGCGTTCTCTTAGGATGTGTGGGTCTTGGTGCTAAAGGACTTCAACCTACTAGTAACAACTGCTCGAGGCAACGAGGAGGACGCCTGCTCCGAAATCTGGTATCTGCTTGGAGAAATCGGAGACTTGGCTCCCAAAGTGGACAAAACGGGCATAACTGGCTTGGTCGCAGCCAAAACGGCGTTCGACCCGTTTGAAGTCATTGAGAAGTTTCGAGCAATTTTGAAAGAGCGTCCCTACGAGTTTCGCTACTCTCTGCGGATAATCCCAGTGGAGAAGGTTGTGCGAACCGACCTCGGCGAGATAGAACAGGCTGTGAGAGAGCTGGCTTCAAAAATAGCTGAAGGAGAGACGTTTAGGGTCACGGTTGAAAAAAGGTTCACCTCTACCTCGACTAGAGACATAATAGAGACTGCGGCTGCAAACATAGAACGCAGAGTTGACCTTAACGATCCTGACAAAGTGGTTCTCATTGAGGTTGTGAGCGGCTTTACGGGTGTCTCCGTGGTCAAGCCTCAAGACGTCCTCTCTGTCGTGAAGCAGAAGATGTGACGACGCGGGCGTTTCAGCGCTGGGTGACAAGCAAAGCCATGTGTTCAATCACAAGATCGACGAGAGCCTTCTTCTCTGCGCTTTCGCCTCTGTGCTCCATTTTTGCGTCAACCTCAGACTTTGAGATTTTAAAGAGTCTCTTCAGATGCGCTGTCTTGCTGCCTGTTAGCTCCAGTACCGAGTCATCTCTTGTTCCGCCAAGCAGTTTTGCCGCAGATTCCAACACCTCAGAGGCACGTTGTTGATTCTCAGCTAAGACAACCGCTGCAACCTGTCTAGTGTCGGGTTTGATTCCCATAATCTTCACAGCTTCTTTTATCTGACACTGCGCTGAGGCGTAGAGCAGCATTTCCATGGCTATGTTGCTTGAAATGTTGACCTTGCCCTTGAAAGCGTTGAGTGCATTCAAGGCGGCAAAGCGCAGGTGTTCCCACCCTGCTATTAGAGAAGCGTCGAAGAACTGCACACGGGCGCCTGCAGTCGTGTTCTTCACAGTTTGGAAAAACTGTTCCAAGTCCTTTATCTTGACATCTCTGAAGCCTGCAATGATGAGGTACTGGTTGAAGTCTTCCAGCCAGAAGTTCACGCTTTTCCCTCAGCGATTTCCGTTATGAACCGTTCCATGAGTTCCCGGTCAAACCCGCAGCGAACCAACGTGGCTTTTACCTGCTCTCTGGGCACACCCTGCTTCTTCGCCTTGTCGAGGATGCGTCGGACAGTTTCCTTGCGTTCCCATGGAAAGATGATCCAGTGGCTTGTTTTGCGTTCAAACCAGTCGGGTGTTATGATGCTCCACGGCTTGTAGTAAATAGTGGCTATTTTTACGTCAGCCGCACCCTGCTCCTTTAAGTGTTTCCGCACAAGCGCCAAGCTCTTGCCTGTGTCTGCCACATCGTCCACAACCAGAACCTTCTTGCCCTTAACTGGCGCAGACACTGGCTGGGTGATAACTGGTTCACCCTTGGTCTCGGCTACACCCAAGTAGAAGTCTGCCTTTACGTTTGCCACTTCAGGGTTTTCCAACAAGTCAGACATGACGCGGGCGACAGGCCATCCGCCGCGTGCGACTCCAACTATAAGGTCTGGTTCAAAACCAGCCCTACGAATTTGACTTGCAAGGTTCAAGAGCAACTCATAAATGCATTCCCACGTTGGAATCTCGAATTCCCAGTTGAAACTGGACTGCGGCACTGGCAGAGCTTCCCCCGTCTTCCCGCTCAACAAATTGATCAACTAGCGTTGAAGGAGTTAAATGGTTTTTCATGAATGAAAAAGAAGAAGGAGAAGAGACGAGAGGTCAAAGCGTCGATCCTTGGTTTACTAAGCTGGTGGCTTTGGCTTTCTCAGGCCATAGACGATGACGCCGACACCTATTAGTATCCAGCCTATTCCAAACGCCAGCCAGCCGTAAGCGTTTGTCAGGGTAGCGTCAGCATTGGCCAGTGCAGCGTCGGCTTCTGTCATTGCTGCGCTGGCTTCTGTCAGTCTGGCGTCGGCTTCTTTCATCGCTGCTTCAGCTTGGATTCTTGTCAAATTGGCCAAAGCATTGTAGTAAGCTATCTGGGCATCTTCGCTGGCTGCCCATCTGGTCGATTCCTTGGCGAAAGCTTGATCTAGGAAGGCCGAAGCTGATTGAAATCTAGCTTTTGCGGTTGCAAAGTCTCCATTTGAATATGCTGTGTCGCCTCGCAGAAACTCAGCGTATCCTTTGTTGTATAGGATTTCAGCTTCAACGTCGGCGAAGCTGTACGGATACAAGCTTGTGTAGTAGAGGTCTATGGCTCCTCTTATGGCCATGGCGGTTCCCTGATCTGACGAGTAGACAGCGAAGGAGTCGTCTGTATCCACAAAAGTGTCGATTCTCTGCTTTGGCCCTGTCGTGGCGTTGACATATTCAACATTGATTGTGTACACGTGAAGGAACATGTTGGAGGCCACGGTTATTGAAGGCACAGTGAATGTCACGACGAATGTGCGTCTGGGCTCACGAGAGTTGAGTTGGTATGGACTATCCATGTTGACATCATTGGAGCTGTAGTTTGCGCCCCAATCGAAGCCAACTATCACGGCTGAGACGTTCAGTATGTCTGGAAGTATCGGAATGATGTTGTCCACTGTGACTGCTAACGTGGCTGCTGAGCCTTCTGTGTATGCGATCACGTCAGTTCCGTAGAAGTCGTCGAAGCCTCTGAAATCTGGGTCAAGCCACATCCAGTCCTCTATGAGGGCTTGAGCTGGTTGGACCCAAGAGGCAGCGATCAGTATTACCAACATCATGCTGGAAAGTAGCACAAGATTTTTCTTCATTTCTCAAACCTTCGAAGCCATGCATATAGTCTGTGTTTGTATAAATCGTTTATCAGGAACATTCAATGTGAAAACACATCATTTCAGCGTTCTTTCGGACTGGTTTTCCCTTTCCCAGAAAACTCATAAACATTATTGAGTGTATTTGTGCTTCTTGACTCAAGCGATTTTCCGCATAACGTGAAAATACTAATTCGTCCAGGTGCTGTGTTGGTTCTAATTTGCCTTGAGGGGGTTTGCTTGCAGATTATTTTTTAAGGTCTGTTAGCAACTTCAAGGTAATGGCCTGCGAAATCTGGAGAGTGATAATTTGAAAGAAATCATTGAATGCGTGCCAAACTTCAGCACGTCTGACCCGAAGATTGTCGAAGCCATCTTAGACGAGATTCGCCGCGTGAAAGATGCGTATCTACTAGACTACTCGTTCGACGATTACTACAATAGACTCGTTGTCTCTTTTGTGGGCAGCAAGGATTCGGTTGTCAAGGTAGCGCTTCAGGCAGCTGTCAAAGCCATAAAACTCATCGACATGAGAAAGCACAAGGGGCAACATCCCAGAATAGGGGCAGTTGATGTTGTCGCATTCATTCCGGTTCAAAACGTCACCCTCGAAGACTGTGTTCAGCTTGCAAAGAGATTCGGCAAGGCTCTGGCTGAGAAAAGCAAGGTTCCTGTCTACCTCTACGCTTCAGCCGCATCAAAGCCTGAGCGAAGCGACCTTGACTGGATAAGATTGGGCGACTACGAGAAACTCCATGCGATGATGAAGCAACCAGATCGTAGAGCCGACTATGGACCAAGCCGTCCGCATCCGACGGCTGGCGCAACAATAACGGGCGCACGCAAACTCATGGCTGGATTCAACGTCAACTTAGGAACTCTTGACCTCGCAGTTGCAAAGAGGATTGCCAAGGCACTTCATGCCAAGAAGGGCGGTTTGACAAACGTTAAGGCGATGGCTGCTGAAATTCCTGAAAAAAAGATCACACAGATTGGAATGAGCGTTCATGATTTCGAGAAGACACCGCTGTACAGGGTTTTTGAACTCATCAGAATCGAAGCGGAACGTTATAACGTGCCGATTGTGGGTTCAGAGTTTAACGGTATGGCACCGTTGCAGGCAATATTGGATTCGGTTGCCTACTATATGAAAGTCGATAACTTGGACATGGACAGAGTGCTCGAAATAGCAATTGCTAAGGCTTTAGAGAAAGGGCGAATCAAAAGTGACTAGAAAACCTGTGGACCTGCTGATTGGAAACGCTAGTGAACTTGCCACTCCTACAGGTGGCGACAAAGAACCGCTGACCAGTAAACGCATGCAGAAGCTCAGAATCATCACAGACGCTTCTCTCGCAATCACAGAGGGCAGAATAGCGGCTGTCGGCAAGACTTCCAAGCTCAAATCAAGGTTCAGAGCCGCCGAAACCATTGATGCCAAAGGTAGAACTATTATTCCAGGCTTTGTTGACCCCCACACTCACCTAGTCTTTGCTGGTTCCAGAGAAGCCGAGTTTGAGATGCGGGTGATGGGCACCTCCTACATGGAGATTCATAGACGTGGTGGAGGCATCTTGCAGACGGTTGGAGAAACCAGACGGGCGAGTGAACAGGAACTACTTGAAGCTTGCCGCAGAACTTTGAAGGTCATGCTTGAACACGGGACCACCACTATTGAGGCGAAGAGCGGCTACGGATTGACCACGAGAGACGAGGTTAAGAGCTTACGGGTGATGCAACAGCTGAATCGAACCCAGCCAGTTCACATCGTGCCTACGTTTCTGGGGGCACACGCTATTCCTCCTGAATTCGAAAAGCAACCCGGGAAATATGTGAGGCTGGTTGCAGAAGAGATGATTCCAACCGTGACAGAGCACAGGCTTGCAGAATTCTGTGATGTTTTCTGTGAAGAGGGCGTGTTCAACCGAGAGCAGTCTAGACGGATTTTAAGTGCAGGCAAAAAACATGGGTTGATGCCTAAGTTGCACGCAGACGAGTTGAGCGATTCTGGTGGAGCGAAGTTGGCTGCTGATATTGGGGTGGTGTCGGCGGAGCATTTGCTCTATGCTTCTAACGAGGGTTTGAAGATGATGGCTGAACATGGTGTCATAGCGGTTTTGTTGCCCGCCGCTGCGTTCGCGTTAATGACCGAGAAGTATGCGGATGCCAGAAGAATGATTAGGATGGGCGTGCCTGTGGCCTTGGGAACGGACTTTAACCCCAGCTGTTGGGTCGAGAGTCAACAGTTAGTGATTGCGTTGGCTTGTCGTCAAATGAAGATGACACCCAGCGAGGCTTTAGTAGCATCAACAATAAACGCGGCACATGCCGTGAGCCGAGCGGGCGAGGTAGGAAGCCTTGAACCAGGCAAGAAAGCAGACGCTGTAATACTCGATGTCCCAAACTACAACTTCCTCGGCTACCGATTTGGCACAAATCTTGTTAACAAAGTGATTAAGGAAGGAAGGCTCGTCGTCGACCGAGGATGAAAAATGCGTCAGGCAATTGCTGTCGTGAGGTCGATAGCTTCAGACAAGAGACTGGTTCTTTATGGGCTAATACTGGCAGGTCTTCACGTAGCTGGCATATTGCTGCTGTATGATCTCTTGTCCGAGTTTGATATGATCCCGCATTTTTGGTTCGGCTATGTGCTGTCGGAGTACTCGAGTACAGGCGCCAATTCAATAAACCTGCAGCAACGCCTGAAACAGAAGCTTCGAGAAGTTGGTTGGTTAACCGCAGACCTGCGCACAACAGACGTTATAATCAGATTGTCCGGCTTCCTATTGATTGGTGGCTTGATCTGGGAGTCGCTTGAACTGTTCTTCAATCCTTTGGCGGGAGTGCCCGCAGACTCGTTTTTCGCTTTCCCAATAACTATGAGCAATATTGATGGCTTCCTCGATGTTACCATAGGCTTAGTGGGCGCCTCACTCGCTTTTCTAATTAGGTTCCGAACGGAAAATGGAAAAGTGGACTAGAAGCGGCATCTCGGTTACTTCTGTCGCATGGATGGAAGCGCTGAGGCCACAGCCAATATTCCAATCACTAGAATCAGCAGTACAATTGACGGAATGAGATTGGCGGTTACAATGTACAATTCCCATGAGCCGCCAAATGCGATGAGCACGATTCCCATTACCAGCGTGCTGTAGGCACTGCGTCCGTATTTCTCTGGGTTTCTGGTTCTGACTCCTGCGAGCACGACCGTCCAGATTCCGTAGAGAGTTATGATCCAAGGGATAATCTCGTCCAGCCGCGTGATCAAAAGGGCAGAATAAGCTGCCAGAACCACTGCAACAATGACCAGAAACACGCCGAACGACAGCAATTCGTACTGTCTAGCCATCGCTTGGTCTCCGTTACTCTTTCATCTTTGTTCCACATTCTGGGCAGAACTTTGCGGTGTTCAGCACTGGGTGTCCGCATTTTGGACACTTTGTCGTTCCTGTCGGCGCAGCCAAAGTGGTTCCACACTCTGGACAGAACTTCGATGTAGCCGGCACTCTGGTGTTGCAGTTCGGGCATATTACCAGAGCTGCAGCAGGTGTTGCTGCTGGACCAGTGGGCGTCATTATCTGTGGAATGAGAACCATGCCTGTTCCCAATGCTGCTCCCGGTGATTTGCCCAGTTCTTTGGCTGACTCTTTCACCGTTTCCATTCGCAGAACCTCTTCTGGTGCCCTTGTCTGTTTGAGCCAGAAGAGTCTGTCTCGATATTCTGGTGTCGTGTCAATTCCTTCGAATCTTAGGTCCGTGGCGTCTAGGCCGATGCGTTTGAAGGCATCCAGAATGGCGTTTTTGGTTGACACGCTTGTTTCGTCGAGTTTTGTGAACACAGTCAGCAGATCGTACCGTGACAGTTCGTCGATGATTCTTTCGTTTATGTAGCCTCGAAGGTAGTTGTTCACGTCTTCTGTTGAGTACGCGTTTTGCCCGCCGACCACTTCCATGACGAACAACTGTGGACTCTCGACTTTGAACCAGAAAGTTCCGTGAACCTGCAATGGTGCAAGCTCAGTTGTCTGTGCTCTTGCTCCAAACTTGCCGGCAAATATCCGAGTCGAGATGAATATGACCGCTGCTTTGAACGGTTTCTCTCTGTACCCGGCGATTCTGGACAGTATACCGGTTATCAATGGTAGATTCAGCGTGGTTAGGGTGTGTCTTCCTGGTCCGAAAACATCGTAAGCTTTTCCGTCTCTGAAGAAAACTGCTGCTTCGTATTCGTGCACGATCAATTGGGCGCCCCATGTGATTTCTTCGTCGGGATACTTGTAGACTATGTCTTCTGGTCCTGGGTTTTTCCATTCAATGACTTGTGCCATTTTACACAGCTCCTTCTATGACTTCGTGTCTCTGTTCAAACGTCTCTTCTAAAGCCTCTAGCATGTCGTTTAGGTTGGCTATGTGTTCTTGCACTTTTTCGAGTTTCTGTTTTGCGACTTCCTTCTTGAAGGTGTCAGCTTCATTCACGATGTTGTCAACCTCGTCTATGAGGTCTGTGTCAAACTGAATCATTTTGTCGAGTTTTTCTTCGTCGATCTTCACTATGTTGAAGAATCCTGAGTAACCGTATGGAGCATGGTTGATTTTCTCAGAGACTCGGTCGAAGCGCATGATGAAGCGGTCCATGTCGTCTAAGACCTCGTGCGCACGGCTTTCAGAAAGCTTTTGGAAGGTCTCTTTCAGGTCGTTTCTCGCTTCCATCAGTTGTTGATGAAGATGATTGCGGATTAGCTTGTCGCTTTCTCGCCTGAGCTCTTTTTCTTTGTAGCCTCTGAACCCAGGCAGAGCCGCGAGTATGCGCTCGGACAGGCGCATTTCCTCTTTAGCCTTTTCATAAACTCCTTTTTTTCCACTCAAACTTGTCATCTCCTTGTTGTATCGATCAGTTAAAACTCTTAAGAAGATGCTTTTAAGATGTTCGGAAATTATCGTTAACACGTGGTCACGCATGGTTTCGTTGAAGAGGAGCTGGAGCAGAATATCTGAGGATTATCAGAGAAGGAGCAAGATACCCACTGATGATGTCTATTATGGAGACTTCATCCCGAGTGAGAAAGAACTCAGACTGGTAGGAGATGTCAAAGAAAAACAAGTTCTTGAAATCGGGTGCGGTGGAGGCCAGAACTCCATAGTGCTTGCCAAGCAGGGTGCGATTGTTTCTGGTATAGACCTCTCTGGGAAGCAAATAGCCTACGCTAGAGTTCTGGCCAAGAGAGAACATGTGAAGGTGGATTTCTCTGTTGGTGACATGCAAGACTTAAGCAGGTTCGCTGACGCTTCTTTTGACATAGTTGTTACTGCTGTGTCATTGCTTTATGTTGAAAGTCTTGACAGGACCTTTTCAGAGGTCTACAGAGTGCTAAAGACTGGAGGCGTCTTTATCTTCAGTGAGGGGCACCCGTTTGCCGAGGGCAAATTGATACAGCACAGAGGAAAGAGCGCATACACAGTCGCAGATTACTTTAAGCGAAGAAAAATCTGGTGGGTAGATAAGCTGGGAGACGGGACAAAAGTAAAAATGTTCAGCTACCATCGTCCGCTACAAGACTACTTTGAGGCCCTGTTGAGGCGTGGGTTCCTGATTTTGAGGTTTTTGGAACCAGAGAGGCTTACGAGGAACAAATTGCTAAAGCTTGACAGAGAGAAACTTAAGACATCAAGAGCGGCCCGAATAGACTATCAGAGCATGGGGCTCGTTCCGTACTGGTTCATAATCAAAGCAAGGAAGCAGGCGTCGAACGTCTAGATTAGTCCGAATTTGGCTGCGGGTATGTCGCCTTTTATGACAGTGCCCGTTGCGCCGTCCATTAAGATGCGGTAACGTTCACCCTTGTACTCATAGACTATTAACCACACGGGAGCGTGCAGGTAGACGGCGTCTCCAATTTCATATTCAGTCTTCATCTCGATTATCTTGTCCACTTCTTGCTGAATCTGAAATCTGTGCAGACTCTCAATCTGCTGTCGGGCAATTTCCGCGGCTTCATCCTTTTCCACCTCGCTATTGAGCACTTTGGCGAAGCCCTCAATCTTCTTGAAGTCGTATTGCACCTTTCCCTCCAACGGCACCTCATACTCTCGTGTTGGAAAGTCTGTGGCCTTTCGACCTAAGACTAGCCAATTGTATTTTTTCTCGATTTTGCCATCCTTGGTTACAGGTGGTGTCAGTCTTTCAAAAATGCCCCTGTAAGAGCTTGTTGCGGCGATGGGTATGACCCAAAACGGCAAGTACATCAGGTTCTTCTCGGCGATTCTTGAAGCTCGTGCCAAGTCGCCTGGTTTCAAGAAGCCGCCCTTCATCCAGTTTCTAACCAAGTCATCTACTTGCTCAGGCTTGTATTCGTTCACGATGAGAGAATGTTCCAGGACAAACGCTTTTCCAGTTTCAATAACTTGGGTGAATCCACAATAGCGACATGTTGCGATGATTTCGCCTGGGTTGAAAGATATGGGCGCGCCACAGTTGGAGCAACGGATTTCTTGAACGACGCTCATAGGTCTGTCCTCTTCAACCATTTGAACAGATGTGCAAATTGAGTCTTTCCGTGCAAAGGTGCGACTTTTTCGTAAGTAAGGTTAAATATACATGCCTTGCAATTACTGTAAGGCAAGATTTGGAGAGAGCACGGCTACCTTACTACTTTCGGTGAAACTGTGTGATTCCAATACGGGACCAAAACCGTTCTTTAACGTCACCTCACATCACACGGGTACTAATTATAATCAACGTAGTTGTTTTCCTGGCCTATTGGGTTCCGGATTTGTTAGGCTACTCCTATGGCAATCTTCAGGCTGTTGCTGAAACTTATGGGCTTGTTCCTGATTTAGTCATCAACAATAGAAGCCTCACAGCCTATTCTACTTTCATCACCTCTATTTTCCTGCATGGAAATCTACTTCATCTGGGAAGCAACATGCTGTTCTTGTACATTTTCGGTGACAACGTCGAAGATGCGTTCGGACATGCTCGTTACATCATATTCTACTTCGTTGCCGGAATACTAGCATCGGTGGCACACATCGCTTCTTTGCTATACTTCAATGACGTCGAAGGTTTGGGTCTACCTACAATTGGCGCTTCGGGCGCAATAAGCGGGGTGCTCGGAGCCTATTTAGTTCTGTATCCTGGAGCTAGAATATTGACGCTTGTTTTCTTAGGCTTTGTTTACATTGTGCCAATACCAGCTATCATATTCTTAGGTTACTGGTTCGCCCTTCAGTTTCTATCGGGCACGCTCGCTCCATTGATCGGCGGAGTGGCCTACTGGGCGCACATTGGAGGTTTTATCGCAGGCATGTTTTTTGGCGCTGTCTGGAGAGGTCGGAGGCGCAAACGTGAATTCTAACGACATTATCTACGCGATTTTGCTGGTGATCTATAACATTTTCATAATTCTTTATGTCTCACGCAAGGTCAGTCAAAGATTCGGCACATACATAGCTCGGAAGACCATACACATACTTTCAGCTGGAGTAACCGTTTTGCTTGCACCTCTTGTGTTCAGCAGCTGGCAGATGCCGCTAATTCTAGGCTCTTTAATGGTAGCTTATACCGTTTACGGACACGTTCGAAAGCCTCAGAGCTGGTTCCAAGTCAAGAACAACTACGCAGATGTCTACTTCACAATGGCCTGCACCGCGCTGCTCGTGGTCTTTTGGAACTACAATGTTTGGATTGGAGTGCTTTCAGCGTTGTTCTTGGCTTGGGGGGACGGACTGACAGGTGTTGTGCGCCATTTCGTTTACGGGAAACGCAACAAAGGCATTTGGGGAAACGCCGCCATGCTTGCAGTGTGCATTACACTTGGTCTTGTTATGAACGGGCGCGTAGGCTACGCAGGCTTAATTGGGGCAGTCTTCGCAAGCATAATAGAGAAATTCGAGCGCATAGACGACAACATCTCCATACCTTTAGGCTCAGCTATCCTGATGACCCTTCTGCCCATGCTGTAAAGAGCGCATCGTAAACCTTAACTCTGTGTTTCTTTTCTCAAGAAACAGACAAACAAGGCTGATAACATGGCCACTCTGGCTCAACTGAAGCTGGCTATGTATACTCCCGTTGTGTTGGTCAGCGTCATATTTGCCGTTTTCTTAGTGGCAATCATGTGGATTCTTCAGCTAAGTTACCTGTGGGCCTTCATATTGACGGGCATTTTCGTACTTATCCAATATCTCATAGGACCGGCCATAGTCAGAGCGTCCACTAGACTGCGCTACCTAAAACCTGGTGAAAACCCATGGTTAGAGTCAACCGCGAAAGACCTCGCCCAAAAAAGCGGAATCCCCACACCTAAGCTAGCCATCGTGCCCAATCCCACACCAAACGCGTTTGTGTTTGGAAGAACCAGACAGGACGCCACTTTAGCGGTTCATGAAGGTCTGCTCAAGAAGTTAGACGAAGACGAAATCAGAGGAGTCATAGGCCATGAACTAGGCCACATTAGACATAGAGACTTTCTGGTAATGACGGTGCTGTCAGCGCTTCCACTTATCGCCTATTTGATATTTCGTGGAGCATTTGAAGCGGCTTGGATAAGTGGAAGAACAACACGAAAGAAAGAAGGCGGTGGACTCGCAGCAGCTCTGGTTGTAGTAGCCATCTTCTCATACGTCATTTACATTGTCTCCCTTCTATTCGTTATGCGGCTGAGTCGACTCCGCGAACACTACGCCGACGCATACTCAGCATACGTGACTGGCTCGCCTAGAAGCCTAGAGAGCGCACTCACCAAAATCACCTACGGTCTGTCGCTTGCACCTCACATAGAGAACCAGGGCGCGCGAACACTATACATCGGTGACCCCGCCCTCGCAAAAATGGAGATTCAAAGCATAATCAGCAAGAAAGAGGAATACGACCTCGACAAAGACGGCGTACTAGACGAAAGAGAACTCGAACTCGCCATGGAGAAAGAGGCAAAATCCAGATGGCTAACAATCAACCGCTGGTTCCAAACACACCCAGCAACCTTCCAAAGAATCCTACTTCTCCGCGAAATCGATAACGAAATGACCACAGGAAAATACTCAACCGAACGCATATACACACACGTCTAACGGACACCCGTCACCGACAAGGCTCATCACTAAGAAACAACTCTACCCCAACACTCTGCTTAAAGCCACGCCTACCAACACAACCATCAAGCATAATAACACAGAAAACCACACCAAAACCTAACCAAACAGAACCAGAAACAACAACCAACACCCAAAACAGAACCCAAAAACCAAACAGAACATTAATCCCCACCACGCAAAAAACCCTTCTACAGACTCACACTAACCCAGGCGAAACAAAACAACAAGAAACAACACAACATCACCAAAAGTAACAAAAAGTTACAAAAAACAACACAGCGCAACACAGAATAACACAGATAACACAGGGTAACACACAGTTACCAATTTCAGAACACAATGCTACAACGCTTGAACCGGATACCTTTCATACTGCAACTCAAAAAGCTTCTTAACCCTATCCAAATCATCAATCTCATCGACTTTCTTATCTGCCCTGAATCGAACAAGCTTAGGCACCCTCAAAGCATAACCACTCGTAGTCTCAGTCGTATCCTGAATCTCCTGATAAGTCACCTCAACAACCACCGTGGGCTTCACAAACACACCTTCATCATCCTCACCAGTCTTCGTAGACTCAACCACCTCCTTCATCGTCTCCATACCTTCCTCTGACAGGTTAGACACCCTCCCAATCGTGTAAAGCTTCTTCTCAAAGGGATCGCGCACAGCCATCACAAACGAAGAATAGTAGCCCGCTCGCCGTCCCTTGCCAAACAGAGCCTTCACAATACTGCAGTCTATGGTATCACGCTCAGGCTTCAACTTCAACCACGTATAAGTCCTCTCTCCAACAGCATAAGCAGAGACTAGACTCTTGACAACTATACCTTCCAAACCAGCCTTCAAAGCTTCTTCATAAAACCTCATAAGCTCAACTTCATTACTACAATCTCTGCCCTCAGCCAAATACCCAGCGGGAACAACATCCAGCAGATACTTTCTCCTCTCAGCCAACGGCAAACCAATCAACTCACTTCCATTCAGGTGCAACATATCAAAAGCTCTAACTGTGACACCGACCCTCTCCTTCCTCCCTTCCAACTCCTTAGGCTCCAACTCCCTTGGCACCGTCCTTTCAAGAAGCGACTTAAATGGCAGAAAACTGCCCTTCTCATCCACTGCCACAACCTCACTGTCCACAATGCAGCTTTGAGCCTTGAACCGCTCAGCGATTTCAATCACTTCTGGCAACGTCTGAGACTTCTCTAAGGCCCTCCTTGAAAACAACCAAATCTGAGTGCCCCACTTATGAATCTGCAACCTACTACCATCATATTTATACTCGCCTCTAACAGGATAGAACACCTTATCAGGCTCATACAAGTGCGCCAACTGAGGCTTCAGAAACTGACCAGGCCTCAGCTTGACCTCAGTGAGCTTTAATTCCCCCTCAGGCGCAAGCATCAAGCCCTCAGTCAGGCCAAGTACTGAAGCAGCACTGTTCACCAATTCAACTGGCACGTTATAGGCTTTACTGACCGCTTTAACGACTGCGCTCTGGTAGTAGCCGAGCTTCAAATCGCCCAATATAAGCCGCACAATATACTTTGCTTCTTCAGGCGTGGCTACTCGAAGCAAACTCGACACCATAAGATCTCGTTCAAGAATTCTGGCTATTCTCGGCAACATCCGTACGGCTTCGTACACCTCTTCCACGGTCAACTGGGCATCTTTCGGCCTCTTCAGCAAGAAGGCAACCTCTCCATGTTCACCGTAATCAATGAGTAGCCGCCTAACCTCGTTTATGGAGGTGCCTGTCGCTAGGCTTATGGCTCTCTCGATCATGCCTTGACCAACCTTCAGATTCTCATCTGCAAGCTGTCCCGTTGCTAGTCGGGTCTTAACTTCCAGGCTCAAGTCTTCCCGCTTGAAAAACTTGGAAAGCTCAGTTTCCTTACCCTTCTTGCTCCGAAGCAAAGCCAAACGCTCATAGGTTTTGACCACGCTAGAGAACAGAGTCCGATTAGTGAGTTTTACACCGGCCATATACAGCCTGATTAAATAATATGGAACACCCATCTTCCAGTCGATATCTTCAGGCTTAAACCCAGAATCCAGAAGATGTTGAACAGCTGCCTGATAGCTACCATATCTGCGCAATAGATCGTCGAAAGACGGAGGCTTCACAAACGTCATTTCTCAAACTACTCAAGAGGTTTAGGCATGGGTTCTAAAGATTTGATGAAGCCGTCTTGCGTGATGTCTATGCGTAGGCGCCTGCGCTCAAAGTTGCACATGCGACAGTCCAAAACCCTAGCGATGCGAACAAACTCACCGCGTTTGGCTTCCAAATCCACCTGCTGGTCCTGCCAGTAGACACGGCCATAGTCAACTAGTACTGTGCCGTCAAGGTTATGTGCCAGTCCGATGCCACCAGCCATCTCGTAAGTGTCCCACATCTCGACGCTGCGCTGATTCACGTAGAGGCCTGTGACGCCATGCAGTTGATTGTAACGCGCTAATTCCATTACCCTATACTTTAAGGCGCCTCTGTAGGCTTCGAGAACCGTAACCGAATCAATGATTGCAAGCTCGATGTTTTCATTCTCAACAACATAGCGATAGGTTTCTGCGAAAGTGTTCCAATCCCGCAGTTCAGGAAACGCAACCGTGTCCATAACAAAAAGATTGTCCATAATCTTTCGCCAGTCTAACTTCAAAATCTCTGCTTTCTGCTTCAGTCTTGACTGTAGATCAAAACGAGGAGTAACGCTCTTCCAGGTGTCCTCGGCTGTGGCAAACAAAATCCTGCGTCCAGCCCCAGCTACCCTAACAGCGATTTCCTCAACTAGAATGGACTTACCAGCGCCCGGCAGACCAGTTATGGCGAACTGTCCGACTATAGGCAACCCGTTCAGAGGCTTGCCCTCAGGTGTTATGAACATTGAGTCAAGAAAGGTGCCTGTTGACAAACCCAATAGAAGTTTCTTAGCCTCTGCAGCCTCGTCAGGACGAAGAACCAGAGAGCTGAGTTTCTCCTCTTTTCTCTCGATCTCGGTCTTCATTGGCTTAGTGGCGAGTTCCCATTCATCTGCAGGTGTTCGTGCGCCTTTCACGGCTTCTGCGAAAGTCTTCGCGACCGCCTTCATCAATTTTTCGATGTCCGGAGCAGCTGCCAGCTCAGCCTTTTTCTCCTCAGCAGGTCCGGGCCCCGTGGAGATTGCCGCCTCAGCCTGTAGCAGAACCCACATCTCACCTCGTCTATCCACTATTCCCTTGTTGCGTAGGGCCTGAAGCAGAGCGTAAGCTGAATTAGGTCCATACTTGGGCACGCCTAAGCCTTCTGCCATCTCATCCAGAGTAGCCTGTCCTTGATGGTCCTTGAGAAACCCTATCACATCACCTTCTTCAAGCATGACACCCATGCTCCTATGATTCAACAGCTCTCTCTACTACAGACTCGATTTAATAATCTTCTGCAATTCAACAACTAATCAGACCAGTAGGTAACGGAGATGCGTAGCGATTGTGACCTAAGCCTAGACTACAAGAACTCCCTTCGGATGTACCCTGCCATGACGTTAAACGTTATGACACCGTTCACAGCGCGTCTGTCAATCCCGGTATATTGACTTATCTCCGCTATTGTCAGAGGCTCAGAACCATACAACGCTCTGAAGATTTTTTCGGTATAACCTCTGTACTTCGGAGTTTGCTGTAAGTAAAACTCGTTATTCGCGCATCTCCTCTCTCCATCCGTAGTTAAGGTGTATTTATACCTCAACATGCGGAAACCGCCGTTTCTCCTTCACTAAAATACTGCTCACACATAGGTATTTAAAAATTTACCTCGTTCATGTATAGAAAGTATTTACTTCTCTCCAATCAGCTTTGCGTCCGACGTGTCATCAAATCTTATCTTTCCAAACAAATGAATAGCAAAGCCTCGTGGCCGATCGATGACGTTTAAGGCATCAATAACTCACAACGGCGCTGTGCTCTTAGGCAGACATGTAGCCTGTGACTCCCACGACGCGCATCGTCCTCTACGCGTCGTGACACATGCTCACCATGACCATCTGAATGGGCTGAGGCGTAGTGTTCGAAAATGCCAAGCCGTGGTGATGACGCCAGCCACTCGGGATCTGTTGGGGGTCATGCGAACCCATCTGCCTCACAGGACGGACAATGTGAAAACCTTGAGTTACGGTGAAACGTTAGCACACGAAGGTGAGAAGCTGACTCTGCATCCTGCCGACCACATTCTTGGTGCGGCTCAGGTGTTAGTTGAGGACGAGCACGGAGCCAGAATCGTTTACACAGGTGATTTTCGACTTTCTAATACGCCAATATTAGAAGCCGACATCTTGGTTCTAGAGGCTACTTACGGAAATCCGCTTCAAGTACGTCCCTTTCGCAAAGTGGTGGAAAACGCATTAGTTTCCTTGGTTGAGTCAGCCTTAAAGAAGGGTCCAGTTTGTGTATTCGGCTACCACGGAAAACTTCAAGAAGTCATGCAGATGCTTCAGGCAAACAAAGTCAAGGTGCCCTTTATTGCGCCTGAGAAAGTCTTTCAGATGTCGAAGGTTTGCGAACGTTATGGTATGCGATTGGGTAAGATCTTATCGGCTGACGAAGACGAGGCGAGGCTGATTTTGGAGAGAAATGAAACGCATGTTGCATTCTACCACATGAATTCAAAGCGTCACGTAGGCCTTGATGCGTTTCGTGTTTGTGTGAGCGGCTGGGAGTTTAGCGGTCCTTGTCGACAGGTTGCCTCGAATGAGCATGTTGTTGCTCTGAGTGATCACTCTGACTTCGAAGAGTTGCTTGAGTATGTGTGTGAAAGTAGGCCGAGGTTGGTGATCACTGATAATTATCGTGTTGGTGATGCTGAGGTGTTGGCTCGGCATATTGAGAAGAGGCTTGGTATTCCGGCGAAGGCGTTGCCTGCGTGGTTGGCTTAGGTTAGGGTTGGGTTAGATTAGGTTTCGTTGTGGGTGGAGGGGTTAGTATGAGCTGAGGAAAAATTTTTTGAGTTTGTCTGAGTCGTGGCTGGTTGTGTTTTGGTTGTTGTTTTGGTTTTTGTTTGTGTTTTGGGTTTTGTTTGCTGTGGGCTTGTATGTTGTCATGCGTGGAGTTTGTATGCTGGTAAGCGTGGTTATTGGGATATGGTTTAGAGCTGTTTTTGTGTGTCGGTGTCGTCATAAAACTGTTCTATAGTGACATCATTAAGCTAGCTAGACTGTGGCTGAAAACAGTGCCCGATAAGAAGGAGCGCAGACCCCTTACAGACTCTCTCTTTCAGTTTGAGTGAGAGCGGCTGGACCGAAGCGTTGAAGATGCCTAGTCTAGCGTCGTGAAGTGGCTTGAGCGAGCTTACTCCCAAGCTTCTGCATAGAATTTCTATCCAACCAACCAACCAATTGACGGCGAAGACAACTGTCATAAGGGTCGGTCTTTAGAACAACGTAGGTATAGCCCTCATACCTAAATGGTTTTCAGACCGAGAAGCAAGTTAAATCTAAGCTGCCAATGCAATTGAATAGGAGCGCACGGTGCCGTAAGGCGAACCCGACTGAGATGTAAGAATGAGTCTCAAGATACGGAGTTACAGAAAGCAGGACGAAAAAGAATGGGTCAACTGCCATATGCTTGTTGACCTTGAAGCAACAGCAGGGCAACTTCTCAAGGAAAAACCCAAATACGATGGCAAATCCGTTGAGCTTGTTGCTATTATAGAAGATAGAATAGTTGGCTTCCTCGACATCGAAATGGAGAACGCTGAACACAGGGTCTGCTATAAGAGAACAAAAGGGAATGGAATGCTGTGGGATGTTGGAGTTTTGAAGGAATTCAGGAGACGTCGGGTCGGCTCTAAACTTCTCAAAGAAGGGATAAGACGAGCAAAGAAACATGGATTGCAGAGGCTTGAGGCTTGGACAGTGGAAGAAGAAGCCAAGGCTTTCTATGAAAAGCTTGGTTTTGGGAGATTCTATGATTATCACCATGTTCGTTGCGAGAAAAGAGAGAAGTTGAAGGAATTCGATAGGGATAGTCTTCATGTGATTTCGCTGTATGCGCATGTTATGCCAGAAGCTGACCTTGATGAAGTAATCAAGAAGTACGAGCCAAAACAGGTGCTGACATGCTCAGGTTATGAAATCTCTGTTTGATGGACAAAAGAGTTTCAGTAAGCGACTATGGAAGTCAAGAGAATTCTAGATTCTTCGTTCTCAAGGGCGAATAAAGCTGTGCGCACGAGGAGGAGGATAGAATTTCTATCCCAAACCCCAAACCCAAAGGAGAAATCCCATCGCGCATAAAACCATAAGAACAGGTGTGATTGTGTTATTTTTAAGGAAGCTGGCCGGGCGATTTGAAGCGGTATGTTTGGTTTGTTATAGCAGTCGCTTTCATTGCTGATGGGTTAGCGCTTGCAGGCGCCATAATGTTACAGAGTACTTGGGCTGTTGTCGTTGTCCTGGCTTCTTTTGCAGTGGGCTTCTACTGGATTTTTATTAGGTTTCGCAAGAGAATGAGACCGAGATACCCACTGGTGCCACCTGAAGGAAAGCCTGATATCTACTCGCCTCGAACAAACATTCCCAGACCCATATACGATGACTTTCGCAGAATGGAAGAGAAGAGAAGACAGTTTGAAAAGCTAAGAAAGCTGTCGCGCAAGAAGAAGCAAGCCACATGAAACTATAAGATTAGAAATGTGTGTGAATAGCTCGACCATTAAAGATTCAGAACTGGGCAATATGGAAGACGCGCGCGACTATGCTCTATCGTTCGCGTTTTCCCGTGATGTAGTCTTCGACCCATTGTTTGGCTTGTTCGTCTGGGACCTGAACTGGTGGGTGCTTGAAGGCGTAAGCAGAGATGCCCGTTAACGCGCCGCTGATGCCTCTGTCCAGGGCTATCTTGACTGCCCTTACAACATCTATGACGACTCCTGCGCTGTTGGGCGAGTCTTCAACCTCTAACTTGGCGGTCAACGTGACAGGTTGATCGCCGAATTTTCTTCCCTTCAAGAATATGTGGCAGATTTTTTTGTCTCCGAGAAATGGCACATAGTCCGAAGGTCCTATGCGGGTTGGAAGCTTGTAGGGGACCAGGCTGGTCACCGCCTTTGTCTTGCTGATACGCTTCGTGTGAAGCCTCTCCTCAACAGTCATATTGAGAAAGTCAGTGTTCCCACCCAAGTTAAGCTGGTAGGTCTCTTCGATCTCGACGCCTCTGTCCAGACACAGCTTGACAAGGTTTCGATGCAGTATCGTTGCTCCCAACTGACTCTTTATATCATCACCAGCAACGGGGAGCTTAGCCTTCTCAAACCTCTTTGCCCATTTAGGATCAGAAGCAATAAACTCTGGAATGCAGTTGGCCAAGCCGCACTTGGCCTTCAAACACGCCTCAGCATAAGCTCTAGTTGCCAAACGGCTTCCAACCGGCACAAAGTTCACCAAAACGTCTGCTTCAGCCTCACGCAGCACTTCAGCGACATTCACAGCCTCCGCCTTTTTCTCGTCATAAGTATAGAAAGGCTCCTTCATATGGGCGGCAACACCGTCGAGAATTGGGCCAGCCAGAACCTTGACGTCGGTCTTGGGAACATCTGCGAATTTAACGCAGCAGTTAGGTTCAGCCCAAATCGCATCTGATAAATCCCTTCCAATCTTATTTCTATTCACGTCAAATGCAGCCACAAATCTCAGGTCTCGAACATGAAAACCACCAAAGTCAACATGCATCAACCCAGGCACAGCCGCATGCTTCTTTGCATTCTTATAGTACTCCACTCCCTGAACCAGCGCAGAAGCACAATTACCTACACCTGCGATAGCAACTCGAACCTCTCTTGGCACGACTGTTTCACCAGTTTATATCAACCGCATACACAACCCAAATCCTATTAACCTTGCGCAAAAGAATGCAGAAGCTGTTCAACCAACTGCCCAATTTAACGCTTTAAGCAATCTCAATGCAGAATGCAAGTTTCAAACAAAATTCAGTCATTATTGGAAAAATGCTGGAAGAATCGCTTTTAGCTGAAAACCCAGCAATAATTGTTTACAAAGTGAAGCCGCTTAGGCGGTCAGTTCTTGCCCCACAATAACAAGTGAGCGAAAAAGACTCAAAACTCGCCTTTTTCATGGTGCAGAAAGATTATAAGCGTCTCTCCGATTATTGACTAAATTCAACACTTAAAGCGTGTCATTCACATTGTCCAAGAAAAACGTTGAGCTTAGAGTAAAGGAGCTGAAGACCAACTTCGCCACCGTCAAAGACCTTCAATTGTCTGTAGGACGATTAATAACCGAAACATGGACCGAGCCAATGGGTCCAACGCCCTTCCCAAGCATAACCGCACTGCGGGAGTGGGACCACAAACTTCTACAACGGTACAAACCCTTCTACATGCCTTACTGCGACGTCTGCTGCCTCTGCACCTTCGGCAAGTGCGATCTAACCGCGGGAAAGAGAGGCGCCTGCGGAATCAACATGGCAGCCCAGCAGTCACGCATAGTCCTGCTAGCATGTCTAATCGGAGCATCGACCCACACGGCGCATGCCCGCCACATGGTTGAACACCTGATAGAAAAGCATGGACATAGCTTTCCACTAGACGTAGGCGGACTCAACATCGAGGTTGAAGCACCTATAACCCGTTTGGTCTGCGGCGTCAAGGCAAAAACCTTGGGCGACTTGGAAGAAGCCTTAGACTACTGCGAGAACCAAATCACCAACCTGCTTTCCTCTACCCACACTGGACAAGAGGGCAATCACCTAGACTTCGAATCCAAAGTGCTTCATGCTGGAATGATAGACCACATAGGACTGGAAGTAGCTGACATAGCACAAGTCGCAGCATTAGGTTTCCCAAAAGCCGACCCAGAAGCTCCTCTGGTTGATCTAGGATATGGAACGGTCGATTCTCAGAAACCACTCATATTATGCATCGGTCACAATGTTGTGCCAGCTACTGGAATAGTTGACTACCTGAAAAGTAATGGGCTTTATGGTGAAGTGGAAGTCTGCGGCTTATGTTGCACTGCCCATGACGTGACACGCTATAACCCTACAGCTAAAATAATTGGCCCAATCTCGTGGCAGCTCAGATTTATCAGGAGCGGCCTTCCAGACGTTGTTGTCCTAGACGAGCAGTGTGTAAGAACCGACAGCTTAGCTGAAGCGCAGAAGATCAAAGCGCCAGTTATAGTGACAAGTGAAAAGAACTGCATGGGTCTTCCCAACCGCACTCACGACCCGGTTGACACCATTGTAAACGACCTGGTTGAAGGCAAGGTTTCAGGGGTGCTCATTCTAGACCCAGAAAAAGTCGGAGAGGTCTGTGCGAGAACTGCTGTGAAGGTGGCGCCCAACCGCAAAAAGTTCAAAGTCATCCCTAACGTCGAGGACATTGTCTCTGGAGCAAAAACCTGCAAGAAATGCAACGACTGCAGAAGAGCCTGTCCACAAGACCTCCACATAATGGAAGCAGTCGCAGATGCCTCAGCAGGCAACCTCGATTCATTATCGAATCTCTACGACTTCTGCATAGGCTGCGGACGTTGCGAAAACGCATGCCAAGTAGATCTGCCACTACACAGCTACATTGTAAAGGCTGGAGAAAAGAAGCTCAAAGAAGAAAAATTCAAGATAAGATCTGGAAGAGGCGCCATACAAGATGTGGAAATACGAAACGTCGGCAGCCCAATTGTCCTAGGTGAGATCCCAGGCGTTCTGGCTGTTGTAGGATGCTCCAACTATCCCCATGGTGGACAAGAAGTCATAGACATCTGCCAAGAGTTCGCGAACCGTAGATACATTGTTGTGACTTCAGGATGCGCCGCCATGACCGCGGCCATGTCCAAGAACGAGGAGGGAAAAACCCTCTACGAAACGTATCCAGGCTCTTTCGAGGCGGGCGGAATAGTCAACGTGGGCTCCTGCGTGGCCAACTCACACATCGCAGGCGCAGCCATCAAAATCGCAAATATATTCGCTAAGCGCAATCTGAGAGCAAACTACGAAGAAATAGCCGACTACATCCACAACCGCGTGGGCGCAGTTGGACTGGCTTGGGGCGCCTACTCACAAAAAGCGGCAGCCATCGCCGCAGGATTCTGGCGACTGGGCATTCCGGTCATAGTTGGTCCCCATGGATCAAAGTATCGCCGTATGCTTCTGGGACGCAAAGATCGCGAAGAAGACTGGTATGTTTTCGACGCAAGAACCGGAGACCGCGTGTACGTTGGTCCCGTCCCAGAGCACCTCTTCTACGCTGCAGAGTCAAAAGAGGAAGCAATAGTTATGATAGCTAAACTTTGCATGCGACCCAACGACACCACAAGGGGAAGAGCCATCAAGCTGACGCACTGGATTGACTTGCACAAGCGACTTTACGGCACTTTGCCGGACGACATTGACCTGTACGTTCGCAATGAACTAGACATACCGATAACAATGAAGGACGAGATACATAAGATACTTGAAGAGAAAAAGTGGAAAGAGAACAGAATTCCAGACCCAACACTCCTACCGCGAATGATCAGGAAAAGAAAGGAGGAAGCGTGATGGCATCAGCTGAGCCATGGCAAAAGGCAGAAATTCCAGGACCCACAAGGGCTCTGGTCATAACCAAACCTGAAGTTGTCGTCGCCATGGTCAAAAGAACCAAGCGACCTCTGCTGGTTGTTGGACATGAAGCTCCAGAAATTGACATCAAAGACAAGAAACTGATGGACTATGCGATTCGCATTGCGCAAGCTGGCAAGATTCCTATGGTGACAACAGCACACGTGGTAGGCGAGTTTGTGAAGAAGGGCTTTCAACCGACCGCCTTCATGCCAGCAGTGGACATAGCGAACAGACTTGCAGACTCTGAATGGAAAGGATTAGATGGCAACGGTCAATACGACCTAGCCATGTTCATGGGCATAACGTACTATATGGAGTGGGTTCTTTTCTCAGGTCTCAAACACTTTAGTCAAAACCTCATGACCATCAGTTTAGACAGATGTTATCATCCCCAAGCATCATGGTCTTTTCCAAACCTGTCAGTTGACGATTATGCGCAAAATCTAGACGTAATCATCAGCAAACTAGGAGGAGAATGAACAAGATGTCAATGTTCGCAGACATACCAGTAGACGTAGGAGTAATCTACGAAGGAGAAAGAATCCGGTTCAAAGACACCCAAGTTGAACTAGGCGGAGAACGCATCGACACCAAATTCGAACTCGCAAGAGTCAGACGCTTAGACGAAATCGAGGATGGAAAAATCATAGTAATAGGACCAGACATCAAAGACATGCCAGTAGGAAGCTCACATCCCTTCGGCATACTAGTTGAGGTAGCCGGCAAACAACTCGAAGAAGGACTAGAAAGCGTCGTCGAGCGCCGTATCCATGCGTTTGTCAATTACATTGAAGGACTCATGCACCTCAACCAACGCTACGACATCTGGCTGCGACTCAGCAAAAAGTCATTCCAGAAGGGCTTGAACTCCTTCAGCCACGTTGGAAAAGTGTTGCAGAGACTCTACAAAAGCGAACTGCCAATCATCGAGAAAATACAAGTCACCTTTATCACTGAACCAGCAAAAGTCAAGGACATGTATCCCGAAGCCCTCGAGACATACGAGGCAAGAGACGCCAGAGCCCGAGGCATGAAAGACGAAGAAGCAGACAAATTCTACGGCTGCAGCCTCTGTCAATCGTTCGCTCCCACCCACGTTTGCGTAATTACACCTCAGAGATACTCCAACTGCGGCTCAATCAGCTGGTTTGACGCCAGAGCCACAGCAAGAATTGATCCAAAAGGTCCAGTCTACGAAATCGACAAAGGACAGCTAATAGACCCAGAAAAGGGCGAGTATGCAGGCGTAAACGAAACAGTGAAAAAGAAATCACTAGGCGAAATCACCCGAGTCTGGCTGTATACGGGATTCGGCTATCCACACACTTCATGCGGCTGCTTTGAAGCTGTTGCCTTCTACATTCCAGAAGTTGACGGTTTCGGTGTAGTACACCGGGGATACAAAGAAGTAACCGTCAATGGCTTACCGTTCTCAACAATCGCCGATTCAACCGCAGGCGGCAGACAAGTTGACGGATTCCACGGGTTATCTATCGAGTATATGAGATCACCCAAATTGCTGCAAGCTGACGGAGGATGGAACCGCATTGTCTGGATGCCCATGAGTATCAAGGAACGAGTAAAAGACTTCATGCCAAAGGAACTCGCCGACAAAATCGCGACGGAAAACGAGGCAAAAACAGTAGTCGAGTTGAAAGGCTTTCTGGACTCACGCGGACATCCAGTCGTTGAACGCTGGAAAGCAAAAGCTGTAGAGGCTGAAGCTGAGACTGTTGAAGGTCCAGCTGAAGAGAAAGAGGTGCCTGCCGGTGTTCC
>Ga0315310_10000439_pt1 | contig 26547 bp, 29 predicted proteins | sample TDP5_MG_FD_203630 | JGI IMG/M metagenome (GOLD analysis project Ga0315310, IMG submission 203630) | Freshwater sediment microbial communities from Lake Towuti, South Sulawesi, Indonesia - TDP5 | ecosystem: Environmental > Aquatic > Freshwater > Lake > Sediment | place: Indonesia: South Sulawesi...
GAGACTTATTTATTTGAAGTCGCGCTTCTTGTTTTTATTCTGGGTTTTCTTTTTCTGACATTTCATGCAAAGTTATTGCTGCTTATATTTCCGATTGGGATGCCTGAAACACCTCTTATCGATAATAACTTAACCATCAATTACACTTTGACGAATCTATTAACATATTTAATTTTGCCTTATTTAATATTGAAATTGTTAAAGCGGGATGTTTCATTAGAAAAAATAGGATTAAAACTTAAGAATTGGAGAAGGACCATTCTATATACAATAACAGGAGTTGCTATATCAATTTTTCTTTACCTTATTACGTATTTTTTCTTTGAATATAAATGGATTCCATCAAATTACACACTGGATGGACTTTTGCTTTGGATGTTTCTAGTAACTATTCTTTCTATTTTTGTTCAAACTATATTTTATATTGGATTTTTATTCAATAAACAATTGAACCAAGGTAATTGGTGGCTATTGGGCATAATCTCAATAGTAGTAAGATTGACTATCTTTCCTTATAGAGCTAATATCATTTTCTTACCTGTTTAAGGGGGTGACAAGTCGGTTTTGCATTCGACACATCGTCTGGCACCTCTGAAGGCGCGAGTTCCGCAAACCTTGCAGGTCCAATTCTCCTCTTCCCATTGGACCCATTCCTCATCGATCCTTTCTTGGCGAGCGGGAATAGATTTTAACATAAATTCTTTGGCAAGCGGGAAAGGATAATTCATGATATTATCGCAGGGAAATTCGGAACACTGATGGCAACCTGAAATTCCTTTCTCCATAACACAATTTCTGATTTTGCAAGATTCACAGAAGAAATACTTATTCTCGGAAAGGCAGCCGTCACATTTTATCTGCTCGGGTTGGCACCAGTAGGCTTTCGCTAATTTTTCCTTTAATACTTCATTTTCGTGCTTATCCGCATAATAGATGCCACAAACTCCACAATATAAACCACAAGGCGCAAGTAAGTTGGGATTTATTTTCAAATTATCACCTCTAATAACTAATTATCTTTATAAAATATACTTTTTGTAGGAGCTCAGACAAGGTTGTCCTATCGCGACATGCATATCTTTCAGGATTTTGTACCGAATGTGCCAATCAGATAAGAACATGTCCATATAGAGAGCAAGAAAGAAATGCTTATCTCAGACGAACCAGTGTGAATATAGCAATAAATTAATCTTTGCATCAAAATTAAGGTTACTTTCTTACTTTAAATTGTAAATCCAATATGCTCTCGAATAAATTTCAAAGAGTCATTAAGATTTTCTCTGAAGTTTAATAATAAAGATGCAATTGAATTTCACAAACTGGCATTTATTTCATCCTAAAAAAATTATCCATTTCTTTATTTTAATATATTATTCAATTCCATTTTCGTGTATAAAAAAATCAAAAACTATAAATTCTTTGGGTTTCAAAATATTATTCATGGGAATCTCTACAATGGAGCCGAAAGAATTTTGGGAAGACAAGGAGTGGGCGATAGAGCATTATATTGAATTACAAAAGCAATATATGGATAAATGGGTAGCAATAGTTGATAAAAAAGTCGTAAGTAGCGGAGAAAATCTTGGAGATGTAGAAAAGCATGCAGCAAAAAAAACGGGAAAGAAATATATAGCTTTGATATATGTGGAAAGTGGAGCGGTTTTTTATTAAAATTAAACTAAAAATTGTAAATTAATATGATGTGGAGCTGACTAAGAGAATTCCAGATTATGGTGGATTATTAAGGATATTATGCGATGCTAGATTTAAAACTCCAAAGGGATGGACAGAAGCAAGATACACAATAATGGATACAGGCGCTTATACAAGTCTTTTACCCTTAAGTTTATGGAAAAAGCTTGAAACAGAAATTCTTGCAGATTATTTTGTACGAGGACTTGTGCCAAAGACAGAATGTAAAATAGATGTGAAAGTAGGCTGGGTCACTGCTATAATTTTGGATAAAGAAGGTAATGCTACTCCTGAAATAAAATTTAGAGCTTTTTTGGCATTGATTGACAATATCCTACTTATAATCGGATTTAAAGACTTACTTGAAAAATATCATCTCGAAATTGATGTAATGGCTAATGAAGCATTTATCGAAGCAAAAAATAATGCAATAGATGAGATATCGTAAATGCAAGGTGTTATAGTTATTTGCTCAGAATAGAGAAGGATAAAAATATGTAAATATCATTCCTTTTGCACCTTAATAATCCTTTAAGATTTAAGAACGAAGAACTTGCTAGAAATAAGGAAAATCGTTTCTTTAGTAAGCAGTACCCATGACAACCACCATTTCCTTACCCGTAAATTTTTATTAGTACAAAATTTAAGAAATACTTGGGTGATTAAAGTGCTACCAGAAGATATTCCAGTCTTAAAGGGGAAAGCAGCCCAGAATTTCATTGAAAATGATAAGAAACCAATTAATAAAGACCATCAAGAATTCTTAACTAACAGAAACAGCATTGTCGTAGTTCGTGATGATTTCGATGCAGAACAGTACCAAGCATGGAATCGCGATTCACCGGATAACGTGCTCGTTCTTGACTACCGTCAGCTTGAAACCTTCCTCAATGGTCTATACAAGAATAGCACGCCCCTCAAAATTTCCCCTGAAAAACGGCGCAAACTGGAGGCTTTAGCGAATTGCACAATTTATAATCGAGATAAAATCAAAGAAAAATTTAGACTTGGTAAGCCATTGAAACCTGACCGAAAACTCTCTGACTTCCTCAATAATGCTATATAAATTCCAGAAATTTACATAAAGTGTGATTTCTATAGAAATGTATAATTTCTCATTAAATGATCTATATTATAATAGTAAATATTCTTATCTTCTTTCACTTTGATGAGTACATCATTCGCGCTCACGTCTGGGACCTCAATATCGTCCCTCAGTGTAATGCCAGTTCCATCGTAAACCGCCGCAAGCATAAAAAACAATATGAAGGTGGAAAATAAATAGGTATGCGATTTTCTGTTATTAGGAAAAGGACGAATTCGTATGGCTAAAAATACAATAGAGGAAATCGAAGCTTTATTTCATCCGCAGCACATTGCGGCTTTCGGAGTAAGTGCAACAGCAGGTAAATTGGGCAATCTTTTATTACAATCCTTTATCGATCTTGGATTTGAAGGTGAATTGATTCCGATTCATCCCACCGCCTCTGAAATTATGGGACTAAAGGCATATCCGAACTTGGATGCTTACGGAAATTCCATTGATCTCGCGATTATCTCCCTCCATCCTTCAAAGGTATTTGATGCCATAAAGGAATGCGTCGAGAAGGAGGCCAAGGGAATAGTCGTTTTCAGCTCCGGCTTTAGTGAGCAAGGGGCTGAAGGAAAGAAACTCGAGGAAGAGATTGTTGAGTATGCGCGGAGTCGGGGGACACGCATTATCGGACCAAACTGTATGGGACTCTATTCCCCCGCCAGTCGGATTGCCTTCTTTCCCGGGCTGCCTTCTGAAACAACTGGTGAAGTAGGGTTCATTTCGCAGTCAGGCAGCCTTTCCGTCAATCTCGCTTTTGATGCGGCTCTCAAAGGGATTTTCTTCTCTAAAATGATTTCAGTTGGCAATAGTGCGGACCTGACTCTCACCGACTTCTTGGAATATCTCGGAGAGGATCCCCAAACGAAAATCATCGCCTGCTACGTGGAGGGAATTAAAGACGGGCAGCGCTTTGTAAAAGTGGCACGGGAGGTCTCAAAAAAGAAGCCAATTATAATTTGGAAGGTGGGTGAAACTGCGGGGGGGAAACGGGCTGCGCATTCCCATACTGGATCCATGGGAGGCGATTCGGTGATCTGGAATATAATTACGAATCAAGCAGGAATTATCAGTGTACAGAATCTCAATGAACTCATCAATCATATTGCAGCGTTCAGTCATCCATATCTTCCCAAAGGCAATCGGGTTGTAATTCTTTCAGGTCCCGGAGGGCCAGCCGTTTCTTCGGCAGATGCCTGCGAAAAGGGAGGATTAACCCTTGCACCCATTACCGATGAGACAAAACTGGCTCTTGCCCAAATTCTACCTGAATATGGAACAAGTGTCGGAAACCCAGTGGATTTAAGTCTCACTAGTGCACTTAATCCCGCCCTCCATTATCAAGCCGGTGAAATTGTGGGCAAGGATCCGAACGTTGATATGCTCCTGTTTTTCATTTCAGTAATCCCGAAGTCTGTGATAAAAGGGCTCTTAAAAATGCAAGAGCAAATGAAAAAGCCCATTGCTATAGTTTGCCCGATCGACCTGTTGGTTTCTTGGGAAGGAAACATAGCCCGGCATATAAAAACATTGTTTAATTCCTTAGATCCAAAAAAAGGAGCTGAGTATTTACAAAAACTCAATCAAAATGGCATTTCAGTATATCTAACAGAGCAAGATGCAGTTAAAGCGCTTGCAGCCCTCTGGAAATATCAGCACTTTCTCCAACAGTTGTAATTTTTTGTGGATAATTTCCTTGAAATCGGTAATGCAAGTTTCGAAAATCGTAGGGAATTTGATTTTTCAGCCGAATGCTTCAAAGGACATTCTTTTTTGAAGATGCAATATGTTAGTCATTACCAGGAGGAACTGCTGTTGTTTTCTTACTTGGTTTTTTGGCGGGTCTCATTCCAAATAAAAATCGTGTGATTCTAGTCCGGCGCACTAGGATATCATAGGCGGAATTTCCACGATAAATAATATTGTACCGAGGATCAATGCGACAGGCGCTATACGATCAATTATTTTTTGGAGATTCAAATGGGCCCCCAAAATATATCCGAGAACAAAGAAAGTTCCATAATAGAACATGTTCTTCATGCCAAAGCTTGGAAAGCTCAATACCCCCGGAACAATCATAATTACAAGAGGCATGAGGTTGTTTGACGAGGTCTCATTTTGTTCAGCCATCTTCTTAAGTCTCTTTTCACGGTACCAATAGAATACCCAATAAAGCATCAGAGTAAAAATCAGCAGGTAGAGAATAAACCATAGGTGCCCTGGCGTCCATTTGCCGTCATACCCAGTAAAGTCTCCGATTTGAGTAAAAAACCCGATCCATACTGCCCAGAATGTCGGTGGAGTCGCCTGCACTTCCAGCTGGTACATATAGACGGCAATAGGAATGAGGACGACAATCCCAAATAGGAGCGGAATTCCGAGGCGACTGCCTCTTTCTTTCAGGAATTCTTTTTGATCTCGCTTCGCGATCGATAACCAGACCGACCATCCTGCCAGTACAAAGAGTAATGGCATCTGCCAAAGTTCAAGGAAGTGTTCAAAAATGACGCGCGCCGGAACTTCTGCCTGTTTTACAATTAACATGACTGCAGTTGGGTCGAGATTGAAGGCTATCGCTGCATGGAACGGGACCAGGAGTAAAACTGCGATTACTCGCAGCCAGTCAATATCGGGTCGGTGCCCATCGGGATGCTCCTCAGCCATATAAGAGACTAATATAAGGTGTTTGTGCTGTTATATCTTGCTCCAAGAGAACAAATTACCTGATATAAATTTTTATGAACAATTGAAATAAAATAGATCGTTAAGGTGGTTTTTATGATCGTGGCGGTAACAGGAATTAATTCGGGGCTAGGAAGAACCTTAGTGCCCAAGCTTCAAAATAATCTATCCATTGAGAAGATAGTCGGCATTGATTTGAGTGAATTCAAAGATAACCCTGATAAAATTGAATTTATACGGGTAGATGTTCGGGATAAAGAAGGGATGGAGCGCGCTTTAAGTGGCGTGGATGTAGTAATTCATTTGGCATATATTGTTATCCCTCAGAAGTTACCCAAACTAAAAGTCATCTACGATATAAATGTGAATGGATCAAAGACCGTTTTTCAGGCAGCCGCCGTGAGTAATGTGCAAAAAATTATTCATCTCTCAAGCCAGAGCGTGTATGGGCATGTAGCGGAGTGCCCCAAAATTGTGACGGAGGATGCACCCCGGCTCGGAATTAAAACAACGAACTTTTACTATTCCCATACAAAAGCGCTGGTAGAAGAGTTTTTAGATCAATTTGAGAAAGATTATCCTAATATCTCTGTGGTTCGATTGAGACCTCCCATCATTGCGGGATCCCATTTCCTCCAGAATTTGGGGCTCCTTGATTTGACCCATAGCAAAAGAGTTTTTACTGCGATCCCAGCGAATCAAGACGGGAAATTACCAATTCAACTCATTCATGAGGATGATTTGACCGATATTCTACTTATGGCGATAAAGAATATGCAGGGAGTGTACAATGTCTCAAGTAACATAATTCCTGACCTCGAAGAGTTCGCCAGGAGGGAATATGGAGTGAAAATCTGGCGATTGCCTCGATTTCTGGTGAAATTGGGGATTAGGATGGGAAGGCTTTGGACAAAATTGCGATGGGCGGAAGCGATCCTGTACAATTCATTACTCAATACGGAAAAGATTGAGCAGGAATTAGGCTGGAAACCGAAATATTCGACCGAAGAATGTATCAAGGAAATTAATGCTCTGTTGAGTCATGTATAGAGGATATAAAAAAAGAGAAAAGGTAATTATTTGGATTGCTTGGCCCCACAGTGTTCACAAAAATCGGCGTCTTGTGGAATTTCCTCGTTGCATTTCACACATTTCTTCAATTTCTTGGTTTTAGGTTTTGGCTGCTCGACCCCGCAGTGGGTGCAATGCTCTGCTTTGAATGGAATTTCTTTGCCACATTCGACGCAAGTTTTCATTCCTGCCGTTGGCTGTTTAGTCCCACAATGCTCGCAGAATTTTTCTTTTGCTGGTATTTCTTTGCCACAATTCACACAAAGCTTCACGACCACTTTCTTCTCCACAACTTTCGTGCGGGTGGTCTCTTTTTTGGTTGCAGTCTTCTTTTTGCGCTTAGGCTTACCGGTTAAGTCATCAATAATTTTATCAAGTCCACTTTTCTTTGGCATCCATGTTCAACCCCGTTAGAATAAGGTTATAGTATTTATTTGATGGATTCACATAAAATTTTTTCCCTATGGATTAGGATTATATTTTTGAATAAGAATTTAAAAAGTGGGAAAGATAAATATAAATATAGAATGCAAATAGGAATTAATATTAAGCAAAAGCAAGAGGTAGAAGCAAAATGGTAGATCGAGATAAAATTACCCGAAAATTAGTTGCAGCGAAATTATCAAAGGCTGATATTTCAAAAATAATTGCGGGCTTAGAGAAACTTGATAAAAATAGCTTTGCAGTTACCAAAAATCTTGATAAAACCGTGAATGGATTGATTAATGATCTTGCTTTTCGAGCGGAATTCTTCCTTGACCCTAGAAAAGTTGTCCATAATTATCCTAGTTGTTGCTGTGAGCGCATGTGATTTCCCCTCTCTGTCAGAACCATTCCCAGAAAAAAGGGGTCCTATTTCGAGAATGGGAACTTGGGAATGCATAATTCCCGCAGATAAATTCTTTTTTTTTCGCTACTCATGGTTCATCCTCAATAAGGACCATGTTCTCATTTAACCAGTGGGTTAGGAATTTAGTGATATAAAAATGTCTAAAATTTTTTAAAACAGTTCCCAACCCTCATCCTGTCTTGGGATAAGCTCCCTGTGCTTTTTTTCTTCGACTTGCTTCGTCTCTTTATCAAGTTCTAATTCTGCAACCCCATACTTGGTTCTTATAGTTATTTCGTAGGAGTCCGTACCATCATAGATCATGATGGTTTCATCGGGATCTATCTCTTGAGGGGGTGGCAATCCCATTATCTGTAATAGCTCTGTGATAATCGCCTCATCAGCGGGAGTTGATTGGTAGAAGCGCGGTTCCTCTATTTGAAAATCTTTAGGGTTACAAGCTTCTTGGCACCCTACCGATTCAACTTTCCCAAAATAGACTGTCGCGCTGTAATATGCGCAGGTCTGAAGCGGGACGAATTCAACTGGGTTGGAAAACTCGATGCGACGCTCTTTTCCTCGTTGAAACACTCGTATGCGTAAAAATAAACTCGGATCGAATTCGGGATTATCCTCCTTTACTTTCTCGACGGCGAGGTTCACTAATTCGGTTCGGGAGAGCTTTTCTATAGGTTTCTTGAGAGTTTTCATATGAGATAGGGTTTTAATTTTCAAGGATTAAGGTTTTCCTATCACATACTTGTGGTATCTTATAATTCACCAATCAACCGAATAAAAATCAATATATTGATATATTCAAGCGCCTTATCTTATATATTGGTTAAAATGTGTAATTAGGAATTGATTCTATGGATAGTGATAGAAAGATTGCCTATTTTAGTATGGAAATTGCATTAGACTCAGATATACCCACCTATAGTGGCGGGTTAGGAGTTTTAGCAGGAGACATGCTACGGTCTGCTGCAGATTTAGAAATTCCTATGGTTGCAGTTACACTGACATATTCAGGTGGATATTTTTATCAGATTATCAGCTCTGATGGTATGCAATCTGAACACGATGTACGATGGGAATTCACAGATGAATTTGATCGCTATGAGAAGACTGCGACTGTTGAAGTATATGGCAAACCTTTGAAAGTCCAAAGTTGGCGTTATAATATTGTTGGGAAGACGGGGTACACGATTCCCATTTATTTATTGGAAACTGATATTGAAAGTAATGAGGATTGGCAAAAACAATTGACGCATATTCTTTATGATTCACAAAGACCTGATATTAGATTGATGCAAGAATTAATTTTAGGAGTTGGAGGTGCTAGGATTCTTGATCTTTTAGATTTGAATAATATAGAAACATATCATTTGAATGAAGGGCATGCAGCACTTGTAACCTTAGAATTATTAAGAAGATTTAGAGAAAATCCTCAAAAAGTGAGAGATCGATGTGTTTTTACCACGCATACGCCCGTTCCCGCAGGTTTTGATGTTTTTTCATATGATCTTGTCCAAAATGTCCTTCGAGACCAGCTCCCAACCAGCATTGATATTAAAGAATTTGCAGGTTCTGATGCATTAAATATGGCACAGTTAGCCGCAAATTTATCAGGCTATATTAATGCTGTTTCTCGTAAACATCAGGAAATTTCTAAAAAATTATTTCCCGAACTAAATATTAATTGTATTACCAATGGAATAAATGTAGAGCATTGGGTTTCACCATATATAAAACTATTATATGATGAAATTTTTCCAGGTTGGACGCAGACACCAGAAGATTTAAAAAACGTTTATAGAATTAATTCGGAGGCGCTTTGGTCCGCCCATCAAAAAGCAAAACGCGATTTGTTAGACTATGAGAAAAGTCATAGCCATGTATTACTTGATGGGAAATTATTAACGGTGGGTTATGGACGTCGAATTACAGAATATAAACGTCCGACATTAGTGTTCTCGGATTGGGATAGGTTGGGTCGAATTGCACAAAATAAGGTGCAATTTATCTTTGCTGGGAAAACCCATCCACGGGATGAATATGGAAAGCAGCTGATTCGTGATATTAGCAATGCTTCGGAATATTTGTGGAAAAATTATAGAGTTCGAGTAGCCTTTTTAGGGAATTATGACATGGATTTGGCGAAACTGCTGATTCCAGGAGTAGATTTATGGTTGAATACTCCTCGATGCTACTTGGAGGCCTCGGGTACTTCGGGGATGAAAGCAGCCCTCAACGGGGTTCCCCAATTGTCTTCCTTGGATGGTTGGTGGGTCGAGGCGGTAGAAAGGGAACCAAACGCAGGTTGGGGATTTGGACCTAATCCAAAAGAAGTTGTTTGTACCACTACGGATCAAGAGGATGCAAATGCGGTTTATGAATTATTGGAACAGGAAATTATACCAATGTATTATGAGCGAAGCAATGAATGGATTGAACGAATGAAATTATCCATTAAATTGGCTTCATACTTCAATACACATCGCATGGTGAAGGATTACGCCACTAATGCATGGCAAATCGAACCTCAGCCACGATGGAAATCTGTCAAATTCAAATGGGCAGAAGATATTATTTGAAATTAATTATGCATTTTGTCTATAGATTTTCATAAGATTTTTTATAAAAAGATGGAAGGAGGGAGTAAAATTTATTCGGAATTTAAAACGTCTGAAGTTTCTTCTAGAAAAATTTCCAGGAAAATATCTTCTACATTTTTCCCTTCCCTCTGTAGAAATTTGATTAGATCTTCATAGGAAGCATCAATGAAAGGTTGGGGCAGATTCGCTTTTTGTCGGAAGTGGCGCTGACAGTATTGCGCTAATTGTAAGCGATCACTTTCTTCTTCTTCAAATTTCTTATCCATAGCTAATAGTAGAGTGGAAATCCTTTTTTTGAGTTGTGGAATTCTGTCGGATTTCTTTTATCGCTTAATAAGATGATAGCACAAAGTGAGTTAGAGGAACCAAAATACCTTTATTAAAAAATTTCGTATTTAAGAGTTATATGGCATTTTTACGAATTATGGGCATAGTATTAGTAGGAATAGCGCTTTTTCTTTTATTTTTCATTTATGAGAATTCAAAATGCCCAGAATGGTTTTTGATCTGCATGGTATTACCAAGTTTTATTATTGGAATAGTATTAATTATTGCAAAAGAGAAAAGTGGCTATACGCCTTGATACTTTTTGGGAATGAATATTGAGGTGAATAACTTTTTTATAGATTAAGCACATTTTAAGGATCAACGGATTTGAAAAAGCCATTCTTCTCAAAATATTGGATCACGGACAGGTAAAGCATGGAATTGGTCACTACTGCTTTCAAAATCGCCTTAGATGAACGTTACAAAGATTTGAACAAAAAAAATCTGAATGTGCAAAAAATTATCGATGAATTCAAAATAGGCGCCTTTACCAAAACTGCTTTATTGGAAATTTATGATGCTTTCGCAAAAGTATTAGTGAATTATTGGCAAACATTAGGAGAAGAAATTGCAGCGCGGGTATTTGACCTGCTGTTTAAAGAGTGGGATGTGACCCCCAAGATAATTGCACCGTTACAAATGAAAAATGAATATCATTACGATCCAGAAGAAGACTTCTAACCCAAATTAGAACCATTCATAAAGAAGAAAATTTTGACAAGAAATAATAAAAATTATCAATTAATTACGAATTAAATAGTGCATTGTGTATTACCTAGCAAATCTTGAGTAATTTACTTAAAAATGAGAAAAAAATTAGAAAATTTTAGGAGATTATTATTTGGATGAGAAAAGAAACGAAGAAACGACTGATAAAAATCGGCAGAACCAATTCAATCGTAAACCAAGAAGTAATAAAGGATTTGGAAGATCTAAAGAAACAAGGAGTACTAAAGAATTCAGAGATCATAGAGGATTTAAAGGTAATAAGGGACCTAGAGGAAACAAGGGATTAAGAGGTAAAAAACAATTCAGAGATAACAGAGAATTCAGAGGCAGTAAAGAATTTGATAGGACTTCACACGGACCAAGAAATATCAGATTTGGAACAAAATTTTGTGGCGAATGTCGAGCTTGCAATTTCTGGGTTGAACCGAAAATTGGAAAATACCGATGTGAAAACTCATATTTGCCCTTTGAAATTGTTGAAATTCGGCGCGACCATGATTCAAATATTACGGAAATTGTGATTAATCTCTTAGTTTAGAAACAAGATTCGAGTAGTAGAAAATAGCGAAAATTGGAAAAAAATACTGAAAATTGGAAAATACCGAACCGAAAATTGGAAAATACCGATGTGAAAACTCGTATTTGCCCTTTGAAATTGTTGAAATTCGGCGCGACCATGACTCAAATATTACGGAAATTGTGATCAATCTCTTAGTTTAGAAACAAGATTCGAGTAGTGGAGAATAGGTTAAATAAAGCTAAATAAATTGTTACTGTTATGACTAAAATATCAGAATTTTTCTTGAAATATCCTATTACAATTATTAAAGATCTTCGTTTGCATAAAAAAATATTACTGCAAGGCTTTTTAGGAGCAACGATTTATTCAATTATTTATGGAATTTACGAATATTTTGTAGTTTATCACGGGATCAAGTTAATTGATATACTGGGCTCTATTATTAACTGGACAATTATGTGGATGGGGCTTATAATTACAATTGCAATCATAACACACTTTAACTTTCAGAATATTATTATGGGGTTATTCTATATGTCGTTTCTTGAAGATTTGATGTTTTGGCTATGCCAATGGGGTAGTACCGGTATCTATCCGTTTCCTGCAGCAGATTGGTGGGATGTAATATTCGCTTCTTATCGTATTCTGGGTAATTGGGGGCGAGCTGTCTCTTTTTGGCCCTATGTCCCGTTTTATTATCTCCCGAGTTCGGTAATGATTATTATCTACTATGTTGCAGCTTATAAAGGAGCTATTTATGGGCGAATTACCGCGTGGCTTATCGGTCCTTTCTTCCTTGTAATAGTCGGAACGGCTTTTGTGAATGATTTTATCGCCACCCTAATACTGATTTTTGGTCCATTTCTATTCTTAGCGTATGCATTTACCTTAACGCTTTGGGCCTACCATCAATCTGAGAAAAATTCGCAAAACACCTGAGAATTCAGCATTTGATGCGTCAATTTGTTGCTACAAGAATTATAGAAATGTTAATATTTTCACTTATGATTAGAGCTATTCAAAAAAGCATAAGACTTAAAATGTGATTAAAATGCCATTGAAAGCGGATAAAGAGTATTCCGAATACATGGTTAATCTGATCACAGATATCTGTGACAACATTGGGCCACGGCTTGCTACGAGGAAAGAGGAACATAAGTGTATAGACGTAATACAGAAAGAACTTAATAATTACTGTGATGAAACCTTTACTCAAGAATTTAAAACTGCCTATCTAGCCTATCCACGGGGTCTAGTGCGGTGGGGTGGAGGACTCTGCATCATTGGCTTCTTCTTTCTTTTCACCTATTTGCCTTATATTTGTACGATTATGTGTTTATTAGGCCTCTTTTTCGCCGTTACCGAATTATTATTTCTAAAGGAATATCTTGATGTCTTCTATGATAAGGGCATTTCTAAGAATGTCTTTGGTATCATCAAACCAAAAGCCGCCGAGACGCCCAAGAAATACCTAATATTTGGGGGACATTCAGATTCTGCGATTGAATTGCCATTCGCCAAACTTGGCGTCACCGCAATGCAAACACGACTTTATGGAGCAATAGCACTTGGAATTTTTGCAATTCTCTGGTCAATTATCAAATTGATTCTTCTTGGAACATTAGCTCCTGTGATTAGTTATTCAATATTCAGCATCAACTGGATGGATATAATTCTCTTTATTCCCTTCGTTCCCTGGTTCATCTTTTTTTTGAATATTTTATTCCGGTTCTTTGGTTCACAAATCGTGAAAGGGGCGAACGACAATCTAAGCGGTGTGGCAGTAGCATGTGCGATTGCAAAATTTGTGAGTCAAGAGGAATATCGTCCGAATAATATCGCAATTATTTGTGGCTCCTTTGGAGCAGAAGAAGCGGGGCAGCGCGGATCTAAAGCCTTTGTGAAGCAGACATCCAAAGAAATTCTTGACAATAGTTACACTGTGGTAGTGGAGAGTTGTGGTGGAGGTGATGGCGTCGGAATCTTGAGCGCTGAAACGATGTACCTTACGATCAATGGTAAATTCCCCTTCATTCATCCCATAAGACATTATCCGGATGTTTATAACCGTTTGAATGCTGCATTTGAAAAAACGAAGGAAAAGAAGAAAGGCTTACCGCCTACACGGATTGTGGAGGCAAAATTTGCAGGAACTGATGCTGTGCGATTTTCCGAAAAGGGCTTTCCAGCTTGTGCTATTGTAGGTGGTGGCATAGAAACCATGTTCATCAAAAATTGGCATTCCCTCGAAGATACCCCCGAAAACCTGAATAAAAGCATATTGAATCATGTTCTCAATATCTGCCTTGAATTTATTGAGTCTGTTGATAAAGAATACGACTCGAATTAATTAATGCCCTCTATTTTTTTAATTTTAATAAAATAAAAAATGAAAAATGAACGATTATAAAGTTTGATGAATAAAAATTAATAAGGATTATTTTTGGTTATTTGAATTTATTTCTTCTTTGATTTTCTTAATCGTCGTCGCAATCTACGCATTCGCTTTTTCTTCCACTTTTCACGCATTTTTAATCACTGAATTGTAGTAAAGAACTTTGAAGCATCTATGATATAAATTTTTCATATAGGTCGAATTGAGAAGAGAAGACTTTAAAAGATTGTGGTGAAATTCTTCACTTCCAAGAGCGATTATAATCGCATAATTTATTCAATCCTATCAAAAGGCGATAAATTTTTCAAAATGAAATTGAAAATACAACTTTCTAAAAAAATTAATCTAAAGGTGGCTTACCCGGGTTCATAATATTATTTGGATCGATTAAATTTTTGATTTTGCGCCATATATCGCCATATATACCGAGTTCTTGAGAATTAACCACGCCAGGAAAGGCTCTAAAAAACCCATAAATGCCAATGTTCAAGAAGGCAGCACGTATATCATCTGAAAGCTGACGAACTCGCTCAACTTCGTCTGGATTCCCGCCATCCCACATGACACAAGGATCAAAATAAGTGAGTTGCCCATTAAAAGGATGGACTGGGATAGCTTCAAAATGTAACGCTTCCAATTTATTTTTCTCACACATTTTCTTCGAGGCTTCATAATATTTCTGGGCATTCTTTAAGGGCCCATAACAAGAACACCCATAAAGATTCCCTTTCCGCCACCCACGTACAAAGCTGCGCATATATCGATGATCCAATAAGAATTCCTTTTCCATTTCTCTTGGTAAGTCCATTTTTTCACCCCCATAAGAACTTGCAATCTGAAGTATCTGCGCTCTCTGCCTTTCAACTTCTTCCGATGTCCCTTCTATAAATACCAATGAAGCAAAAAGCTCTTCATCAATATGAATATTCATAAAACTTTCGAAAGCTTCTGGCGCAAACGTCATAACCCAAATTCCTGCGACTAAATTTTGAAGGGCATATTGTCTCGCAGGTTCAATCATAGATTCAAAATTCTGAAATCTAATCATTAGAATTTCAATTTTTTCTGGCATGGGATATAGGCGAATTCTCCCCTCTGTAACTACTCCCATCGTGCCGACATTCGCTTGGAATAATTTAGTCAAGTCAGGTCCATTTACAATTCCGCAATAGGGTCCAAAAGAATTAGGAGTGGCTGCTGAGCCAGTATCCAATATTTCTCCGTTAGGAAGGACAATTTCCATTGTAATTAAATGGTCAATCCCATATCTTGTGGCAGTGGGGTAGATACCTCTCAACATATAATTCGCTAAAACCGAGGCAGTCGCAGGAGCATCAGGAGTCAGGCATCGTAAATGTGGATATTTATTTAAAGCAATCACTAATTGGGCAAAATTCACTCCAGGACCTATCTTTGCAATCATCATTTCTTCATCTACTTCAATTTTCGTCATGCGTCGCAAATCCAGAATTATTCCCCCTTTCGATGCAATACATAATCCTTTCCGGTTAATTCCTGCCGCATACGGAATAATTGGGATTTTATGTTCATTGGCTAACCTAAGGATAGCTTGAATCTCAGTTTTATCAGCGGGTCTTACAATATAATCAGGACGATGAGGGGGAACCGTTGCAAATTGATCATCCCGCTCATGGGCAATTAAATCAACAAGATCGCTCGAGATATATTCTATTCCAACAATTTTACCCAATTCTGACTCAATGGTACTAGAATCCAATAATGCCATGTTTATTTTGCCTCGCATCTCTCTTATTATTGTTTTTCATTTCATTATTAGATAGCAGTTCATAATAAGCTGATTAAATAGGATTATAATAAGCTATTTTGCTTATCAAATTGGCATAATTTTTTAAGTAAAAAGAGAGATTTAAATTATTGACTTGTTGTATGCGATTAATTTATTCAAAGAGAAGAAAATTTTGGCTCAAGGGAAAAGATGAGACAATTTAGCAACGAATTTCCTCCAAGGGAGAAATTCAAATGAAATATGAGGATATAATTGACATTTATGATGATCGAGGAAATCTTTTAGGAGAGAAAATTCCATTAGAAGCAATCTCTCCGCTTTATAATCCATATATTAATAATTTATTACAGACAATCAAAAGTACAGTTTTTATTGATTTAAATAAATTGCAGAAGTTACTCCGATCGGGGCAAGTTGGATATACCACGTCGCTTAGACAGGACGAAGTTAAAACGATGCACCAATTGGATTTAGATCTGCTCGGTAATGCTGGTGCCATTGCGGATGAAATGACTAAAAAGATCCAAGTCTATCCTTTTAATGGGTATGAAAATGATACCTCTGTTGAACTTTTTAATGATAATCAAGTTCTAATGGTGCGTGTTCCGACCCTTCGCATGGCTATTTCTTCGGGAACGGATGTCATTTTCACCAATGTTGGACTTTTAATGGCTCAAATATTATCAGAAATGTTTAATGTTACACCGGATAATAAACCTGATGGATGTGGGCTCATAAAGACCGCCCTCTTTGGACGGTATCCCCAAATGCAAACCTTCAATCCCGGAAATCCTTTATTTGGATTTATCAAACCATCAACCGAAACCGAGGGCATGGGACGTTCCTTCCAAGGCTTGATGGTAAATCATATTGTTGCCCTCGCAAATAGGCGCACGATGGATGCGATAGCGTTAGCTACTATATTCGAACAAGGGGCCCAATTCGAAATGGGAAATGCCGCTGGATGGTATGAGCGGTATAATCTATTGGGGATGGCTTATCAAGGATTCAATGCAAATAATTTAGTTCTTGACTTTGTTAAAGAGAATAAGGAAGGTACAGTTGGAGGCGTTATAAGAAGCCTCATGGAACATGCTATCAATGATGGAGTGATCCGCCAAAAAGGTGAAAAATATCCCGATATCCTCTTTTCCGGTTACAAATTATATACTACTGATGATCCTTCCATGTGGAATGCATATGCATGTGCAGGATTACTAGCAGCGAGTATAGTCAATATAGGAGCCAGTCGCGCCGCCCAAGGTATTTCTGCAGTAATGAGTATCTTCGGTGATCTTCTTATCTTTGAATCTGGTGGCCTTCCTGACCCCGATTTTGGACGAATCATGGGCACAGGCTTAGGCTTCGCTTTTTATACGCACTCAATTTACGGAGGGGCTGGTCCCGGTGCATTTCAGCTCGAACATGTGCTAGTTCGACACACGAGTGGTTTCTTAACTCCCTGTGTCGCCGCTGCCATGTGTCTGGATAGTGGTACTCAAATATTTAATCCTCAATCCACTTCAGCCTTCTTCTTTAAGATTCGGGAGGAAATCCCATTATTCCAAAATCCCCTTAAAAAAATAGCTGAAACGGCAGAACAGATTAAAGGCAAATTTGGGTGATCGAATGAGTGAAATAAAAAAGAAAATTAAATACGAACAACAATTTTATCCTGGGACCGAAAAGGTATCAGAACGCCGTAGAAAAATAATGGACCCTAATAGACGTCTTGTAAAATTACGGGAAATTCCTGATGATGATATTATTCATTTGCTCGGTCATCGATCTCCTGGAAGCCTTTACACGTCCGTTCACCCACCATTAGATGAGATTATAGAAACTTATGATCCCATAAAGGATCTCGTTGTCCCTTCTCCCGGCGCTCAAGCAGGAGATCGAATTCGTTTCATTCAATTCACAGATAGTTTTTGGAGTCCCGTTATTGCCCCCTGGTTGCGAGCTAGAATGTACTTTAATCGATTTCGAGGCGTTGATACTGTAATCTACTCAGGCCGAGAAATTCTTGAAATGCGAGAACGCGACCTCGAAGCTGCAACTCGAATCCTCGTCGAAACGGAAGTGTTTGATCCAGCTCGGACGGCTTTAAAGGGCTTAACTGTCCACGGGCATGCATTACGCCTCGATCATGATGGCTTAATGTTCGATGCACGCCGTCGCTATGTATATGACAAAGATTTAAAGGAAGTTGTTTATATTAAAGATATGCATGCGCGTATGCTAGATGAACCTATTCCAGTGGGACGTCCATTGACCGAGGAGGAACTTGATACAATGGACGTTACTTACCGCTGGAATCTCACACCTTACAAATCACGTACTGAAATATTGCTTATAATAACCAGAGCTACCCATTTTAGAATATTAGGAGGATTTAAACCTGATTTAATTAAAGGAATGTGATAGAATGAGTGAAAAAGATCGTCGGGCAAAAGAAAGTGAATATACTTATGAGTTAGGTAAATTAGTTGAAAAATTTCTTCCTACGGAGCAAGAACGCTTAATTTATAAAACGATGAAGAAGATTTTTGGCGATAATCCGATGTCCAACATCGATGATCTCATGTATAAACGAGGTGGTTTCCATCAGAAAAGACGAAAAGAAGAATTTTTTGAATGGGGGCGAAAAATTGCAAAAGAACGAGGAATCCCATCCTATAATCGAGCAGTTGGAATCCCACTTGGCCAAAGAGCCCTCGAACCCTATGTTATCTCAGGCACTGATGTTATTGTAGATTATGATGACCTTCATCATGTAAATAACGCTGCAATCCAACAAATGTTGGATGATATCAAACGGACAGTGATTATCAATCTTGATACAACCCATCGTGTCCTTCAAGTGCGGGCTGGTAAGGAAATTACTCCAGAAACTATCAACCTTTACTTGGAAACCGTTCAACATACCATTTCCGGAGGCGCAGTCGCGCAGGAACATATGGCAGAAATACACCCTGGCTTAACCTCTGATGCCTATTGTAAAGTAATTACCGGAAATGATGAGATTGTCGATATGCTAGATCGACGGTTCGTTATTAATATCGACAAAGTTGGGTTCCATCCCACCAGAGCTGCTGTCCTTAAGAGGGATATCGGCGACACGATCTATCTTGTTGTACGTGCTCCTACCATTGCAATTCGCATGGCTGATGGAGGGGTGACATATCGTTGGGCAGCTATGCAATCCTCGATGGCATTCATCTCAGCCTACCGTTTGACTGGTGAAAGTATTATTTCAGATATTGCTTATGCCGCTAAATCTGCTCAGGTTATCCAAATTGGCGAACGCACTTGGTATAGCCGGGCAAGAGCACAGAATGAACCCGGGGGAATTCCGTATGGCTACTTCGCAGATATTCAGCAATGTGATGATAAGCTTCCCGCTGAACCCTATTTCAAAATCATTGCAGATGATTTAATAGAAGGACGCAGATATATGAGTAAAGTTTCCCAAGCAGGAGCTATAATCGCACCAATGACTGAACTTCTTTGGTACGGATTCTATATGAGCGGAGGGCTCGGGTTTTCCTCTGCTGTAGCAGCAGGTGCTTTCTGCGGGAATGTTATTGATGATCTTTTAGATAATTTCTCAGAAATTCAACATCGATCCATAAGCCGGGTATCAACTGTTCCACCTAAATGGATAAATATTAAATTCATAACAGATATGATGATTCAAGCTGCTATGGAAACCTATGAAAAATATCCTTCCCTCATGGAATTTCATTGGGGCGGTGCCCATCGTATTTCACTCGTTGGCTCTCTAGCTGGTTCAGCCGCCGCAATGCTCACCGGATCACCTATGATTGGGCAAATGTGTATGAACTATGCAATTGGTATGCTAATGAAGGAAGGGTGGGTTCGTACTGGCTGGGCTGGACAGGAAGTTCAAGATCACTTGGGACTTGCATATTCCTGTGCATTCCGAATGGAAGAAGGGGGTCTTATCGAATTTCGCGGTCCCAATACACCCTATGCATCCTATACGGCGGGACATTCGAGCGGCGCTATTGGCGCATGTCTATCAGCCCAACTTGGACGAGGCCGTGCTTATGTCTGTAATCCCATCATCAAAGTAGCCTTTGCGGATCCCGATCTCAAATTCGATTTCCATGAACCACGCCTTACTATTGCAAAAGCAGCTCTGCGCGAATTTATGCCCGCTGGCGAACGCGATCTAATTGTTCCCTCTCATTAAGACGGTGAATCTAATGAGCAAAGAAGAAATATACGAATACAAAGAATTACCAGCGGGATGGTGGCATGAAATCGATTGGATCCTTCCAGGACGCGAGCAAGAACCCACCGTCTTTGAATTATTTCATGATATGATGATTGGTTCGATTGTAGGGAACCCTACTTCTCTAGAAGTTGCAAGCAAAATGGTATCGAGGATTATTTTAATAGAAATCGAACATCCAAGACGAGATATTGAATATGTGCGAGTAATGATAAATCCAACTGATATTAAGCAAGGAATTCCTAATACAGAGCCTGATTTAATAATCCATATGCAATATTATGATTACATACGAGTTATAATGGGACAATTGGACATGATGGCCCCCATTTGGGCAGGAAACGGCTGGATAATCGGAAATATGACCTGCGGCCTCGATCTACGCGATCTGCTAGATGCCTCCAATAAGGGGGAAGTAAGCCCCAGACCTGCTATGTGGCCTGTCGGCAGTCCTTGAAAACTCTTAATTTTTATTTTTTTTATTTTAGAAAAATATTTTCAATAAGTATTTAACGGGTTAATTTATTCAGAGCCCTATCCTTTTACCATTAAAATGAGATCGCCTTTTGTTAATTTGGTCAGAATTTCCTTTCCTTGAATAATTTTACCAATAATATTGATTGGTTCTGCTGCAACTGGATTCTTTTTATTGCCAGATATAGGCGTTTTTCCGAAAAATAGACAGATAGCAGGGTCTCGCACCCAATATGCGATATCCCAAATTTGTAAATCGACCTTGGCATTTTCATAGTCAATTTTTTCTTTTAAGAAATCGGGGAGAAAGAAGAATATTTCCTGACCCCATAGCCAAATTGGGACGTTATATTTCATGGGAAGAAAGTCAAGAAGAAGTTCTACTGTTTTAGGACTATATTCTCGTCGAATTTCTGCAACAATCTCTCCAAAGGCTGTAATGAATTTGATTTTTTCCATAATTCCATAGCTTCATTCTGATTTTTTTCACTTGCTTCGTATTTACTAATGAAGCCCGTTGATACATTACATGAAAGATACAAATTAAGTTAAAAAAGAAGAATAGTATCTCCTTATGGGGGTTACCATATAGTGGGGAAGAATATGGCAGAAATAAAAACAAAGATCCAAAAGATAATTAATATTAAGGCAAAACTACCGAATATTTTAGAAGCTGAAATTCTTGAAATGATATTCTCTCCTTTCTTTTTAGGATTGACCATAATTCGATAGTCGGTTCTTCTTCAAAATAGGTATTATCAAAGTACTCTTCAACCTTTTCCGCTAATTTGACTCTGGTATCTCTTAACCATTTCACTCTGATAAAGACAATTAAAAATATGAAAGAAAAAATAATTGCCGCTAAGGATATAATCATAATAAAACTAGTATTCAATATTCCGGCAAGTGTGATGAATGCAGAAATAAAAATACTATTTGAAAGAAGAAGATAATTCAAAGAGCTCATGTAATAATTATCATCATGTTTGTAATAGTCCAATAACATTTTATAGTATTCCAGTAAAATCTCATCTTTATTCATTCTTTTTCCCATTCGGTTTATTATTGAGAAAAAGGTTATTGAAAATCTAATAAAAAGCTTGTTATGATAGAATACTCATTGCAAATTTGATTTTATGGCAAGGAAATCTCGAATAAATTAGAAAAAGAATTTGATTTTTTATGAAAGTTGCAATTGTCTATGTTCTTATCATCTGGTCTTGATGAGATTCGCTCCTGAAACAATAGCTTCTATTCCGGAATTACAAATAAGTTGGATAGTGACTGCGGGTGTTTCCTGGGATTGTCAATCTTCAACATCGCCATACGCGCGACATTCAATTCATCGCACCGTTACCAAACAATACCCAAACCGTATATCCCCAATGGTTATTAGATCGATGCCAGCACGATTCACCGTTTCTTTCATTACAGCAGCCGCAATTTGGCTTCCTATTAAGGTCTTCAAGGATCCACCAAATTTTCCAATCGCCGATCTGCACGCACTTACAATTACAACTTCTGTCATCTTAATAATTCCTTCATGATAATTTTTGTACTCACAAAATCCAAAAGACATAAAACATTTGTTGAGAGAGTTAATCAACTTTTAGCGGAGCGTTCAACTATGAGTGGTTCCTTCGAAATAAGGCAAATCGTCGAGCAGATTGTGACACAGGCAGATAACTGTCTAAGATGTGGGCGCTATCGCGATTCGGTGAAAATTCTAACGGAGATTTTGAATTATCCTCAGGATTGTGTGGAGATGGAAAAATATCGGGAGACATATGAATTATTGGCTAAGATTATAAGAGAATCAAAAGGAGAGGTGGGGCTAGATGTATTACCACTCATAATTGCAGGACGTCTCATTGAGGATCCTTTAGTGGATATGAATTTAGGAATTGCTGTGATTGAGTTAGAGCAATATAAAGTTGCTACAGACCCTAATTTATTCCGAAATTGTCGTGACCAGATAGTGCAATGGCTTATTGAAAACACTGGGGAATTCGCACGAGTTAAATTAGATGATCTTGCGAAATTTCTTAATATTCCTCTGAACCTGGTCATCCGTATCATCAATGATGCAATATTTGATGGCTATATTATCGGAAAATTAGATATGCAGAAACAAGAATTGGTAGTAATGCCCTATGAACAGGAAAAGAGAGCGCTGAAATGCATAATTTGCTATCAAGATATCGATTTTGACGCCCCAGATCTCGTTCGATGTAAATATTGTGGGACCGTGGCGCATCATGACCATGTGATGCAGTGGGTTGCCGCTGCTGGAAAAAAATGCCCGCGCTGTATGTCTGAACTAGAATTAGAATAAAATTTTCTATAATTTCATTATTAAATAAGATCGGGTGGTCGTTTATGATCGCCAACAACTATCATAGGGGGCTCTTTTAGGCATTCTTCCTCGCGAATATTCAGGATCTGTTCCCCAATTTCGGATAAGGCATAAACAGGAATGGTGGATCCAAAGACTTTCCGAGCCTGCGAGGAAAAATAGTCCCGCATAATCTTTGAAGCGCAACCATGGGCCATATCCGCTTTCTCTATGTAATAGACATAATCGGGAGGTATTCCAGTGGTATGCACCACGAAAATGATGATTTGAACACCCTGCTCATTTTCTAGAGCTCGAAGATCCTCAATGACTGGGGCCTGAGGCCCGATTACAATGGCACCAATCTTTTGATATCCTCGGGAAATAGCGAGCTTTACACCTTCGAGAACATCCAGTTTTGCGGAAATGGGGTCAAGAACTATAGCGCCTAATTTTTGAAGGCGTGTAATCAGTTCGGGAATCGGAGAAGTTTCTATTAAGGCATTCATTGGACCGCCTATCCCTTGTACTATTTCAGGAATTGTGGTAATCACTGTACCTGCGCCGTCACAGGCAATGACAACTGCATCAATTAGTCCATGCTGCATTGCCGACATGAGTGCCTCACTACATCCATAACCAATCCCCCTCACTTTGGCGTAAATCAACCGCTTTTTAGTGCATAGCCCAAAATCCCGGATTTTCCACTGTGTATGTTGCGTAATTGATTTTATAGAGTGGTCTTTTCTACCAATCCACGCCTCATGGATGGGGCAATATCTTACAAGTGGTTCTGAAATGGAGATGACCTTGCCATCGGAAATTACCACTACGCCCTTGCCAATTTCCCAGACATGGCGGTCCTTTCTTTTTTCTGGCATATTATTTTTCTTCCAAAATCCGTTTTAATTCTAAATATTCGTCTTTAGTAATTTCACCCTTTGCCAACCTGAGTTTTAATATCTTGAGAACCTCATTGCCAGTATTAATAACATCCTTGGGCTCTGTTTTGTCCTCTTTAACTATTTCATACCCCTTGATTAAATTTGTTTCCTTAATTATGTTTCTTTCTCTGATTGCATTTTTCTCTTTATCGAAATTTGCCTCTTTAACTATCTTTTCTTGGCATTCGATTGCCTTTTGATACATACCCATTTCGTTATAAACACCTTCTAATTCCTTTAAGGCTACTTTATAGGTGGGATCTAATCGAATTGCCTTCTGATAGCATTCGATGGCTTTATCGAAATCTGCCAGCTCCGCATGATAGAGATCCCCGAGAATTTTCCATGCTTCTTTAAAATTCGGATCGAGTTCTAAAACCACTTTCTCATAGCATTCTATCGCCCGATAGAAATCGCCCAGATTGCCATAGGCATTACCCATATTGACTAAGGCGAATTTGTAGTTGGGATCAAGCTTTAGGGCTTCCTCGTAAAATTGTAGGGCTTTTTCATCCTCCCCCAATTTTACATAGGCATTTCCCATATTATTCCAAGCAAATTTATAAGACGGGTCAATTTGAACACTTTTTTCGTAGCATTCTATCGCCTTCTCATAATCAGCTAAGTCATCATATAGGGTACCTAAATTATTCCAAGCAATTTTGAATTGAGGATTGATTTTCAGCGCGTGTTCGTAGCAATCAATGGCATTTTGATAGTCACATAATTCTGTATAAACTAGCCCCATCGAATTCCAAGCCTCCACATAGTCCGGATTAATTTCAAGGATTTTCTTGAACGCATCCAGCATCTCCTCGAAATTCTGCTGTTCACCATAAGTCAATCCTAAAAGATTCCAAGCAAGGATATAGTTTGGATCGATTTCAATGGCTTTCGTAAAACACTCAATCGCTTTTTGATAATTCTGTAATTCTTTATACGCAACGCCCATATCATACCATGCAACTTTATCCTCGGTATCAATTCCAAGCGCTTTCTTACTGCAGTCAATGGCACTTGCAAAATCTCCGATACTTCTATAGGTGATGCCCATACTATTCCAAGCAAGTGTATAAGTAGGGTCTAGTTCTATTGCTTTTTTAAAACAATTAATAGATTTCTCAAATTCCTTTAATATTCCATATCCAATACCTAGGTTCAGCCAAGCTTCTTTCAAAGTTGGATCCATTTCCACTGCCTTAGTGAAATATTCGATTGCCATCTGTAGATTGTTCTCTTCGAAGTATTTCTGCGCTTTTGTTAGGTATCCTTTGATTTTTTTAATTGCCATTGACCCATCTTCGCCTGCAGGGCTATTGCCAATATTTATTGTTATTTTTAGGCATCTTTTTTAATATTAACCATTCGATTAAATATATGAAAAAAAGAATAATAAGCCTTAAGTTAAGGTAAATGTCAAAAGATTTAAAGATAAAGAAAATTTAAACTTAAAATTTAAGAATTAGGAAAAAATTAAAATTGAAAAGGGAATTGAGAACATTGTCAGAAGGAGAAATGACTAGTAAATTAGTTATTAGCGCCGCGCTAGCGGGTGCAGCAACTAGAAAGGATCAGAATCCAGCTGTTCCATATTCTCCTGAAGAATTTGGAGATGAAGCTAAAAGATGCTACGATGAAGGCGCAGCAGTAGTTCATATTCACGCCCGAGATGCAACGAAGGGCGGAATCCCCACTCCTGATTTAAAGATTATTAAAGCTATTATCGAAAATATAAAGCAGAAAGCTCCAGATATTATTATTAACTTAAGCACTGCTATTAACCCGATGATTACTGATAGAGAGCGAATACTGCCGGTAAAGACATTTAAACCGCCATTAGCATCATTAAATACCAATTCAATGAATTTTGCGCTTGGTGATTTTAAGACTGGAAAAGTGATGGCAGCTGCCGAAACAATTTTTGCTAACTCATTTAAAACAATTCAATCTTTTGCGAAACAAATGAAATCAGTTCTGACAAAACCTGAACTTGAGATTTACGACCTTGGCGGCATGTATAACATTCTATTCCTTAATAAGCAGCAAGGTTTTTTTGAGCAACCGCTACATTTCCAATTTGTATTTGGAGTCCTTGGAGGGATTCCGTTCTCTTTAGCAAATTTAGCTCATTACCTTGAATTAAAACCGCTAGATTCCACTTGGAGCGTCTGTGGTATTGCTAAACAACAATTTCAGGCGGGAATGTGTGCTGCTGCTTTAGGAGGACACATTCGAGTCGGGTTAGAAGACAATATTCGCATGCCCAATGGAGGATTAGCAAAAGGCAGCTGGGAGCAGGTAATGTGGGCTAAAAAAGTTGCCGAAGCTGCTGGACGAGAGTTTGTGCAGGGTAAAGAAGCTGCAGAAATATTACACCTTTTTAAAGACGATATTGATTTATCGAGTAATTTTAGCGATTTATAATATCCTTTAGGCTTGATACTAAAAAAGGGATTCTGAAGAGTACTCTTTAACCTAAATTTCTTTACATTGGGTAATATATTCGAGCGATTGATGGCGGAAATAGGTATTGTATAAGTTTTCATAAATGCCACCGCTCGCCATTAGTTCCTCATGGTTTCCTTCTTCCATAATTTTACCCTGATCAAGCACAATGATCCTGTGGGCTTTTCGAACTGTCCAGAGGCGGTGAGCGATAATAATTGAGGTGCGATTCTGAAAAACTTTCTCGAGTGCATCTTGAATTCGAGTTTCCGTGAAGGGATCCACAGAGGCAGTCGCTTCATCTAGAATGATAATTGTTGGATTTTCCAAAAGAACGCGCGCGAGTGCCACTAATTGGCGTTGTCCA
>Ga0315310_10000440_pt1 | contig 26534 bp, 27 predicted proteins | sample TDP5_MG_FD_203630 | JGI IMG/M metagenome (GOLD analysis project Ga0315310, IMG submission 203630) | Freshwater sediment microbial communities from Lake Towuti, South Sulawesi, Indonesia - TDP5 | ecosystem: Environmental > Aquatic > Freshwater > Lake > Sediment | place: Indonesia: South Sulawesi...
TCCATTATATCAAAGTCAGGGGTTGTTACCACTTCATAGTTTGCCAATCTTTCACATTCCTACTTCAATTTTCGGAACCCAAGCGGTATGACCCCCTTGCACCGCTTGGACCCATCCAAGCCGGGCAGAGCAGGGGATACCGCTTGAACCCATAATGACTAAACTTTTTTAGTCGATCAAGTATACCGCACAAAGCTTTAAATAGGGTCGAAAATCTCCCTTGAAACTCACCTGAATGCAGTCCGTTTTACGATCAGCCGATCGATAGACATGCAAAAAGTTCCGGTCTAGTATATAAAGAAGCCTTGACCACAAAATTCGGTGCGTCCTCAGGCGCCCTGCCAATCTTAAATCAAAACTTGCCCTAAAACCTAGTGAACAGAAGCACATTCTTCCTATTTCTGATTAAATCAAAAAGATAGAAGAATAATTTCGGAAAATGAAAGGTGTACTGAAGGATACTGCAGCGTAGTGGGGTGGAAAGTCAAAAAAGTTAGTAGTACCCCACTACTAAATTGGGTTCAAGCGGTATCAACCTACAAACTGTTACTCTGACTTTCCGATCTAGAATAGCCGAATAAACTATAAAAACCCAGCTAAGTGAAAGAGAATTTATGATAGATTTCAACAAGAGCCTTATCTTTCCGTGTATAGAAGGCTTTAAATAGGAACGCAGGGGGTAATCCTACGACAAAAAATTTGGAACTCACGCCAATCGATCTCTCCTCTTATATCCGACAAATCCATAAGGTCTTTCAAATTGAGGAATTGGAACCCATTGATTTGCCAAAAATAGACCTATTGACCCCTGAAATCGAGCGGCGCCGTGCGCTTCTGCGGTACTTCATCCCAGACATTTTTGCCCCCGGGAAATATGATCGACGGGAAGATATCATCGACGGTTGCATTTACTATTTCGAATTCCTAGCAGGAGAAGGCAAACAGGCGACGGTCTTGGATCTTTGGAGCAAACGGGCAAAATTCGTATATGGGCGAACAAAATTTCGGGCTAAAGACATTGAAGAGGGAGATTATGGTTATGAGACATATCACCCACTCTGGAACGTGTTGGGGAATCCGAATAATCCAATTATTATTCCCAAACTCGTCCAATACATTTACTGTTTTAAGGATCGTAAGATGAAACTCGATATTAATGATTATAGCCTCATTTTCTTTAATCTCTTCAATTTGATGCCCTATCTTACTATCAATTCGAAGATGCAAAATATATTCCAATTGCTTCAAGAGGAGATAAGGAAACCTCTTTTAGACGGGATAGAAATCAAAACTTTCCTGGAGCAAAAGGGCTTTGGAGGATCTGCAAAAAAGCTGGCAGTTTGGTTCAATAAAGTATGGTTTAAGCTTAGCAATGTTTATGAGCGGAGCGTATTTGGGCTCTCCCGCTACTTTCTTAATTTTCCATTCCCTTATCACTATAAAGTCCGTTTTAAGGGTGTTACACTTACCCAGAATTTCCTGATGGGGGGTCAAGATTATATTCAGGAAATCAGTTTAAACCTTCCTACGGATGTCGATTGGAAAGCTCTTATCCAGAAAGTCCATCCTGAATGCCAAATTTATCGTGCTACCATATGTCGAATACCGGAGCCGCCCTTTTTCTTCAAGTTCTTTGATGCCCACTCCCAAAATTGGATTATCCCTTGGGATGAGGCGGTTCAAGACTGGAACGCCCTCCTAGCAGAAAAGAAAGATCAAACCCCTTTTGAACCTACCTATGGCTCTATTATGCCAAATGAGAAAATCCTGAACCTAGTCGCCTTACTTGAAGAAAATCCCCTCCTCATCAATTCCGAATTGAATACTCGGACTAAAATCCCCCTCGAACAAGTGAAAGCCCTTAGGAAGACTTTGGAAGAGGAGGTCCTTGCCTATCGAACAACTATCTTCCTCCACCCCCAAGTTTCCACCCTTACAGCAATCGATCTTCCAGGTGTGGAGACTTGGAAATATAGAATTTTAACGAAAATTGGGACGCTATTCCCAGCTTACTATATGTTTCATCTGGAAAATTTGAAAACCTCCAAAAAATCATTAAGAGCAATTGTGTTACACACTCCTGAGCATATAAACACATTTATCAGACTATTCCAAGCGACTTTTCAAGGGGTTTTCGATTATAAAATCCGCCAAATTTTTCACCGATGGCATTTCATCCAACCTTTCAAAGAGGCTTTCGATCCAAAATCCGGGACTTGGAAATTCACTCCTAAAGATTACGTTTTCACCCCCTTTACAAAATCTAAAAAGGTCTGAACTCTGCTCAGTTCCGTTATAAATGCACGCGAAATACTAGTATCGGTGTCTTCTGGTAAATTTCTTCCCCTAAATGGGCGCGGAAGAAGGCGATTTGATTCTCTAAAGAATATTGGCGGTCGAGGTAATCCCAGATTCGTTGCTTCGTCCAGCCTACCTGCCGAAGGAACTGGAAATTAAATTCACAGAGCTGGTTCAGATAGATCTGATCCTTATAATAACTAGCCCGGTTCTCTTCAAAGATCTCCACGAATTTCTCCGTGATTTGAGTCCGGTACTCGATATTCAAGGTAAATTCCTCAAACACCCAGTTTCGCTGCTGGCAGCTCGCCTTGAAGCCCGTCAGCTGTAAATCTACCCCCATCAATCGCATCCCCTCTAGTATATCGGCATAAAAGGTCGTGAACGATTCATCTGCAGGGACCGTGAGGTAATGGACCGTATCAATCTGAATTACGACCAGAATTCCCGCAGGGTTGAGCACCCGTGCCATTTCCGAGAGGACCCGATCCTGATTTAGGGCTGAAATGAATTCAAAAAGTCCCATGGAAATGACTATATCAAAGGCAGCATCAGGGTACGCAATTTGGGTAGCATCGCCTATCTCTAGGCGGGTGTTCGGATACCGTGCCCAATGCCGGTTCCCATAATCAATCAGCGCTGGATTGGTATCAATGCCAATAATTTCACCGTGATCGCCCAAAAGCGGGCGGATCAGCTTCGTCACCGTGCCGATTCCGCATCCGACATCCAGAATACGTTCCTCTCCTTGGAGATTCAGGATAGGTTTCAAGAAAGAGCGCAGGGACCGGCTCTTTGCGAACAATCCGCGCCCTGTTTTCATATACTCAATGAAGTCCCAGTTTATATCCTCAACATCCATACGTTAGTCGTCTTCCATGGTTGCAAGGCGCTCCGAGAAGTTATTCGCTAAATTGATTTCCACGTCCTGATCTAGAGGGGTAATGCGGCTCTGCTGACCCAGATTCAGGGATCGACGATTCTTATATACTTTGATATAGGCGTTCCTAATGCTTACAGATGTGCCGACCTCCATCGCATCGGCATGTTCATCCCAGACATTTAATTGCATACAACCTGACGCATCGCCGACCCGATAGGTGCTTATTTTGTGTTCCTTCCCGTCCCATTTGGTATGGACTATCCGTTCCGCCACCTGCTCATTAATGAAAAGATGGAGGCACCACTTGCCTTTCCGCTGGTCGAGGAATTCTTCTAACGAGATGAGGGTTTCCCCATCTTCTTCGGAATCGTCTGCATCCATAGGCTCCGGCAAAGTTGCAAATGAAAGTCCCTCAAACTGCTCGGGGGAATCCACTTGACTAAAATTCCCGAATTTTCCGATATTCAACTGCAATTTGCCCCGGAACTCGCTCAAATACCCGTTCTGAATTTCGATGGTATCTCCTACCCTCACAGTACTCCCATCCTCATTCCAGAAGGGCACTAAGATTGTCCCCGTTGGATCCGCCGCCACAAAGGTCGTAATCTTATAGCCCCCTGCATAACGCGGCTCAAACCGGGAAATCAATTTCACGATAATGTTAACCCTCTTTGAGTCCTTTTTCAAATTTTTTATCTGATATAACATTTTCTATCACCTCATTTAAATAGGTTTTGGAAAAGGGCGGTTATTTCGGGCAATAACAGCTGAATCCCAAATTGGGCAAACACGACGGTTACTAAAATCAATACAACTGCAAGAATCCCACAACTAATTGTCATTTTTCTATTAATAATTAAGCCGAGGAGGGCGAATGCAATTAGCCCGCCGATTGTTACGCTGGTTAGCAATTGCGCCCAATACATCAGCTGATTAAAAAACTCTATCCAATCCTCCATTTTCATCCTTTCCCATAGCTTATCCTGAATAAATCCTGCATTGAGGTCACTAAAAGGCGCGGGACATTGTTCAGATCGAGGGTGACCGCGACTCGATGCCGTAAGGCGGAAGAATATTCTTTCAATCCATCATTGGTCACTATGATAAAGTTCTTTGAGTTGTTGCCTAGTGCAATAAGCCCGGTATCAGCCTTTATCCCTCCCGTTACCTTCCGGAACTTCGGAGTTTTCCCTTGGGCGATATAACTCTCCAATTCCAAGGCATCTTTAGCCCGCTTGAAATGACCGAAGGTCTCATTGATATTCGCATCGAAAAAGACGGCAATCCGCTCTTCAGCGAATCCCGTAGCAATTAACATATCCATGACCCGATGGATGCATTCGAGCCGCGGTTCTCGTCCCGCCTCTCGATAATCCTTCAAGAGATATAGAAGATTGGTTCCATCAACTGCCACTAACTCTATCTCGTTCAAATTAGGAGACAACACCAGTTTCTGCCTATAAAAGGGAAACTTCTGAATGAGTTCACCTTCACACTCACTATCCTGTCCTGCATTGCCTTGCTTCCCATCCGCGCTGCTCCCATTTTCTTCTGCTTTCGCTATCTCTTCCTCCTCAACCAGTCGCTCACCTGCCCCCCCAATCAATTTGCGCGGAGCATTCTGTTGCAATCCTTGGGGTAGAGAAGATAATTCACCTTGAATAAACTCATTATCTTGAATAGGCTGATTAGCTTGAATAGGTTGATCAACTTGTATAAATGGTTGATTCTGTATAAATTGCACCCTCTGTTCTCCTTGGATAATAGCCTGCTGAGGTATTCCCTCTTCTTTTATAAGTGCATTTAAGTCATTCTTGACGAACTCCACTCGTTCTGTTCGAATAAGCTGATCCTGACCTTTGTCTTTTTGCCATATTTCAGGTAGCTCGCCTTCCGATTTTCTCGGGTTCGCCTCTTTTGAATCCGTAATTGCCGCATTTTCTTCCTCAGTTATAGCACCTTGGTTAATTGCTACCTTTTCTTTCTCAGTCCTAGCGCCCTGGCTAATTGCGGGATTGCCTTTCTCAGTCCTAGCGCCCTGCCTCATTTTCAATGAAATGAGGTTTTCAGTCTCAGAATCAATTTGATAATCTTTAGATTCTACCTTCATCTTTTCTGGTTCTCGATCTATATCCTCATTAATATCTGTTTTCCGCTGGAGATAGTTTGAAATGAGAGAATTCAACCGCCTATTATCCTGGCTCCCCTTGTAGCGGAGAATCTGCTTATTGGCAAATCCATACCCAACCATTACTACAGGAAGAGGCGTCTGGAATAATTCTTGGTCAAGGAATGAATCAATCTGATCGGCCCCAATGAAAATCCGATGGGCGTCATCATAATGTTTGGTAATTAGTTCGAATTCCTGGGCGATCTCTTGGAACTCAGGAGATTTCTTATCAATAAAGAGCGCGCAATAAATTCCATTAGGGTCTTTCTCCCGCATCTGCTGGAACTGGACCCGATTGACCTCTGGAATTTCTATATAGATTTGTGAATCGACCTCAATATCCGGGGACTCTTCAGGCAGAATTACTTTCTCAGCAAGAGAACCGCCCTGACCACTTTGCAGTCCTTCTTGATCTAGTTTATCCTTCGTCCTCAGTTCTGGACTGGCGGTCTTTATAACTAAAGTCGGACTCGGAGGGGTCACTTGGGAGAGGCGTGCGTCCAAAGGCTGGCTATCGGCTGAATTCTTCGTTGGAGGACCTCTCTTCATTATTTCAGACAATTCTTCAGGGAGGAGTCGCAATCCAAAAAGCCAATAGAGGAGATCTCTCTTGAACTTCGCCATTTCCACGCGATCAAACGGTGTCTGTGTATCAAGCTTCGTTGCCCATAAGCTTAATGCCCTATAAAACAAATTAAAGGCATTATCTGTCCGGAGTAATTTCAATAGCTCTGGTAGTTTCGTAACCGTCTTGGGAATTTCTTGATTCTTCTTCTTCAAAACAAATTGCAGAACAGCGAACAAGAGTTGCGTAGCGCTTTCATTCAAGTCTTCGGGTTCCTTGATCGCCATTACATTACTGATAAGATTGTGAATAGTGGTAATGGGGCTACTTGCGTTGATTGGAGGCAATTCTTTAAAGGTCGGAGCTATTGCTCTTGGTCCTTCATGAATTGTTGTGGCTCTCGGTTCTTCATAAATTGCTGAATCCTGAGTCAGACTTACTTCGCGATTGGCTGTCCCTATCGCGTCTAAAACCAGATTCTCCACCGGCGTATCTGGCATTTGACTTATCACTGGGGTCGATCTCGTTGCTTGGAACGGGGCTGTTTCTGACAATTCGGCTTGGTTGGCATGAGCAAACCACTGGTGCAATAGATAGATTGTTCCTAACAGCCCCAAATACGGAAAGATGGTGAGCAGGAATAACCCGGTCAAATCAAGGAATGGAATTTGGAGTGCTGCGAAGAAAAATGCGAGAATCCACAGAATTATTATTGGGAAATGCCCATAGTCGATGAGTTTCTGGGCGATTTTCGGGTAATAGTATTTCTTCAAGTCCAAGGGCTGAATATTTTGGAGCGCTTTCGCATGTTCTTTGAGATAATCCACCAGCGTCTTGCCTTCCAAGGATACTATATCCACGCGGGAGGTTGCTCCCATATAGTAATCCCAAGGATTTTCGCTCTCTGGCACGAGGAGGAGGGGACGGATATGGAATCTAACAGCTTTCTCATTATATACATACGAATATTGAATAAGGGGGCGGTGCAACCGCATGAAAGGATGCTTCTTGACTACTATATCCTTCCATGGAGATTTCCCGCTGAGCAATTCTTGGCGAAGATGCTCCGCTTTGGCATCTATTTTTGGCACTGCCTCCTCTACCTTACTTGCAGCAATATGACTGACAAGTAGTAGGTCACAAATGTAATAGTTCTTCTCGCTAGATTCTTGAAAACGTCCGTATAACGTATATTCTGCCTCATGTCTAAAAATCTCATATGCCCGCGCGGTAAAGAGCGTCTGCCCTAGTGCCTGCACCTCCACTTGCGTTCCCAGAGGAAGGATCACCCGAGGCTCCGCAACACTCATATTCGCCATACTTCTTCCACTTTTAAAGCTTTAATCACCATAAATTTGGGGGGAAGATGAGTAAAATGCCGAAGATATTGTAGATATAGAAGTGGAGACCGACAATGACAAAGAGGAATAGCAAGGCGCTCATGAGGGTATGGCTGTAATATCGATCGAGCTTACTCAGTAGTGCCGTCGCAAAGATCACGATAGCAAGGAGGACTACGGCAATTGACGCTAAATATTGGATGACATGCATGAAGTCCGTGAAGTAGGGTGTTCCAATAGGAGGTACTAACAGGGAGATCCCGAGATATTGGATGAAGAAATAATTGATGACTAAAAGGACTATTACCCCAATGATTGCACCGACTGCTATCCCTTTATAGTAGTTTTGAAGCTGCCCAATAACTCCTGCGAAATAGACAACAACGCAACATCCGCAAAGTGCAGCGAAGCAGACATAGTTTACCACTGCCATCACACTGCTATACGTTTCATCTGCAATATCTAGAAGATACAACATCTAATTAACTCCTTTTCTTTTATTTTCCATCATTTTTTACACATTCTTCAATTTAAATCGCCAACGAATACATAATAATGCCATTCCGACGATCCCACCCACAATTCCCAGTGTAATTATCAAATACAGGGGGTATCCGTGGTAGGAAAGCGTTCCAGCGGTCAGCAGTGCCCCCTTATAGAGCGGGGTTGCTTCTGAGGTCACCTGAATTGTGAAGGAATGATCCAGGTACTGATCGAAATGCACGAGGAGGGCCACGCCATCCATGCCCATCGTCACGTCTTGCTCATAAAAAACCTGTCCATTGTCAAAAACGGTGATATGGAGGGGGACATTCACACAAGACCGGTTTAATTCGTCATATAGGCGAATTTCTAAGGCGACAGCATGGCTCTCTAAATCTAAACTAGATTTCAGCTGGAGTGCGGTCTTCAAGGGGGTGATTTTCAAGATAAAAGGCGCCGAATACCCCTGAAACTTTCGTGAATTATTTGCATAGAGCCAATACTCCCAGGTTCCGCCAACATCATGGAACGTGACATTATGGGTGCCCAAATCGATCGGGAGGGGTAGAAATAGTGATCCATTCTTGCAGAGCCATAATGCCTCTAAAGGAGTCAGGCATGTCACAGTGTAATTCAATACGATAGGGTCGTTGGCTTTGAGGGGTGTGGCATATTTAATCTGATTAATAAAGAGATATGGGGGACATTTCGAGAGTACAATGGAAGCAAAAACCGCGGTCGCTTCATAGAGGCTGGTCTGGGGCGTGCTAATAATTACGGTGTAATTCCAATCCAAGTAATCCTGTACAGGTTCGTTAATCGAGAAAAACCCGCTGGGATTGGTCTGGTGCGGCTGTTGGCGGAACCAAGTCCCATTTTGTAGAATTGTTTTCGTGAATGAATAACGAGGGATAGGGGTATTAGATAGGATATCCCTCATTTGAAGTTGAATGATAAATTCCTGTGCATAAGGGTCCTCGGAAAGATAAAGTGAAATGGAAAGCGGGCGATGGATTACCGTTAAGATGCCGATAGGCTGGCTATACTGGTCACCCTCTGCATCCTTAAGCACCAAGGATAGGGAGACTTTGCCCCCAGCATCAGTCTTATGTGCATAGAGATAGCATCCGGCAGCAGTTCCGACTAACTCGTTCCACGGTTGCATCCGAATTTCCGAGATGGGGGCTTTCCCATCCAAACAAGTAATGTTCAGCCAGACGGTCTGACCCGCATAGATCGTCTCATTTAATAAGCGCGGGCTCACAATAGGATTCGGTGGGCGGATAATCTGGAGGCGGGCCCAATCCACGAGGAATCGGATGGTCGCATTCCCTATCACATTGTAGTCCAGCTTATAGAGCAAACGAACGGTCCCATTAACCCGCCAATCACCCTCAATGGGGAAGCAAGTATGATGAATATCAGGGCGTACCTCGCCAAGGGTATTATGTCTTAGTAGGCAGAGGAACCGATTCCCTGAGGTCATATTCAGGTAAATGCTGCCAGACCGTGAATAAGAAGTGGCTCCGACGACTCCGAACCATTCGAAATGTGCGAACCGCAGCCCCAATAAGGAGTCCATCCCGTAATAGCCTAAATTATAACTTAAAATGAATTGGATAGCCCCTTTTTCACCTCCTGCAGGAAGAGGGCGCTCTAATTGAAAGTAATTGCCATCCTCTGCCGCTAACTCCACTATCCCACCAGTCATCGAGAATCCGGAGGTTAGCATAGCAATTTTTGTGGGGCTTATTACTGTGAGCGCCACATCTTTCCGCAACTCGAGGAGGAGCCAATGCAGGTACAGCCGCTGGGTCCAGGTTTGCAAAACGGTTAATTGTTGCGTAAGCTCGACTTTTACCCGTAAACTGGTCCCCGCGAGATAATTGTCATAAGGGAGAGGAATGGGGTACTCGCACCACCCATTCACCCAGTCAATGCTGTCGCTCGGGGAAGTAACGGAGTAGATGGGCGACCAACTCGTCCTGTTATAAATATAAATGGTAATTTGAGTGAAATTCGCGTATTGGTGAGTAGAACATATTGCACTCCCCTCGATATTCAGAGTCAAATTATATTTAGCAGTGAGATTAACCCCTGCTGTCGAAATTGTGAAAATGGCAAAAGTCGAGCCGGTCCTAGTGTCGGTGAAATCGCGTCGAAATTGCATGGTCGTATTTTCAAACGCCAGCGAGTCTAATGTCCCAGATACGATAATGCCGGGCTGATTGCTCACATTGTAAGCTATAGGAATCCGGATATCGTAGAAGGGGGAAACTGCTTCTGTGGCAAGCCGATTATTAGGCGCAGATAGGTCTGCTTGGTGATATGTTGGATAATACGTATTTGATTGGCAAGAATAGATAATAACAAGTGAACTGACCAGTAAACTGCAGGCTAATAAAATACACGCTATCAGTATTTTGGAATTACTCACCAGTCATCTGGCTCCTCATACCTTTTATTATAATCATCCTCCCAATCATGATCATCATTATAGACATCCCGATCTTGTTTTTTACGATTCCTCTCACTATTTTTTTGGGATAATCTTTCCTGATTGGGATTCTTCTTCTCCACTTTGAATAAATTGCACTCATGTCGCATCGTACTTCGCTTCCAGACGGGCTGGGCGGTATCTCCAAAAAGAGGGATACCGCTTGAACCACGATCATAACTACGAAGAGAGGATTTATATAGGGTCGAAAAAAGCGGAAACCATTCAGCTAGACTTGCACCATTTTTGGATCACATCAAAAGGGGGATTGCAAAAAGTTCCTAGGGGATATATAAAGAAGCCTTGACCACGTTCAAAGGCACCAGTTTCGCCTTACCGCAAATACTCGGTAAGTTCAGGGGAATTAGGTCGTGTATCAGATGCATTGGATATATCCTAGCATCGTATAAAAATAATTGGCTTTAAATGGTATTTGAAATTGTATAAGTCTTACTTGAATTTTGTAGATCTTTCCTCGAGAATATGGAGGGGACGCAGTTTCTTCTCCAAGATGAAGAGTAAATTCTTCAGATCGGCACTCTCGATGCTGACCAGCTTGAGATTCTCATGTTTGAAAAGGTTCTTCTTTATTCCTTTATATCGTCGATATGACCTCGTATCCAACCCCCAATATTCCAAGTAAATCCCATTCCCTAACCCGAAATCTGGGTGTAAGAGATGCCGATCGATTTGCACACGGGGCTCATACTCGTGACGAATGCCTAAATAGAGCAATGCCGCATCGATCATCCACTCACCGCGCGATCGGACCAAGTGACCGTCCAAGCTGATATAGAGCCCTTGCTGTTTGCTATGACTACTGCGCCGGAGATACCAGATTCCCAAAAGAATAGCTGTCCCAAGGGCACCTCCGAGGAAAATATACCATTCACCGCTCATAAAAGTGCCCCAAGCTGAGTGAGCAAGTTTGAAGGGAGCTGGATAATCCGGACATTCTCAAAGGAGGCCTCCTGGGAGGAGATTTGGACTAGGTACCATTGATTCTGCAATTTCCCTACGGCCGTTAGAAGTTGCCTGGTTTTTTGCATTGCATCTGGGTTTACATCGCACCAGAGGACTTCCGTAAAGATCGTATTGAGCAGGAACATCTCAAATTTTTGGGGTGTGAATTCTTCCGCTTCAATTAGTGAGCGTGGTTTCGCAATTGGGGGTTTACTATCTATCATCTTTTATCACCCTTACCGTTTCTAATCTTTTGAAAAAAAAAGTGGAAGCAGTTGAGGAGCCTCCTATTGTAGATATGGTAATTCGCCATTCCAATAAGAAAAGGACAAGTGCCAGTAATCCAGTTCAGGCGCCTCCCAAAAAAGGGAGATCGGGATTGGGTAAATCAGGGTTTGCACGGATTCAGGGCGGATGGTTCCTCGAAAAATTTGGCAATAGTAAAAGTAATTCACAAAGACGACACAGGTAAGTCCTCTTTTAGAAAGCCTTTCCAGGCTTTCATAAAAGGTCTGAATGTTTACCTTCAATTGCTCGGCATCCTTGATGAAATCGAGATATAAAATCTCGCTAATATCGACGATAAGCAATTCTGTCATGCTATCTACACAATCGAGGTATCTCTGCATACCTTTCAAGTCCATGCAATCCTGGCGCTGATCCGAAATATATAGCTGACGTTTAGAGGTATGGCGTAGATCTTGAATCACTCGATCCTTAAACGCTCCATCAATGAGGCAAATTTCATAGATTTGACCGGGCTTCCACCCGCTTTCCAACGGGCTATAAACCCTTCCATTCTCTATAATACTCATTCTGTCATCATCTCCATAGGTCCGATGTTTAATCGGGTCTAGTCGTAAGCTTAGCCTCATCGAACCATGAATTGCCACCTGAAAGGGCCAAGGAACCACTGACCGCTCAACTACTTCCATAAAACTCATTCTCTTTTTTCTCCATGCTTTCTATTTCACTCTATCTTTCCATAACTACCTCCAATTTATGCCAATGATCGTGAACCCTCACTTCTTTTTGAATTTATAGAGAACAAAAAGCCCGACAAGAATTCCGATTCCGAATAAGGGAGTGATCCCATTAAGAATCGAACTGCCCGCCCTCCCATCTGTATTATTATCTCCGGGATTATTAGAGTTCGTCTTGTTCCTAGGAAAGGAGCAGAACCCGGTCAAGCAGAAATTGCAAGACTCCTCAAAAATAAGCCCATAGGTTCCGTCTTCTAAATAAGTGGGGGCGGGACCTAATATTCCATACATTTCGGGGAGGATGACATAACCCCAGCCTCGCTCAATCCGCACGTAAAGTCTGTCCCGCAAGGTGGTGTAATTACCCTGCGTTAAATCGACACTTAAAAATTGCACCGGACATGTCTCCGGGCTGATTGCAATGAGTCGAGTCGTATTCACGATATAAGGCGTCGCATTGAGGATAGCGATTCTCCCATCGCCCCATGGAAAGTCACAATACAAGAGCAGATAATACCAGCCAGAATGAGCTGGCGAAAATATCATATAAGAACCAGAATATAGAGGATATTGAATTGGAAGGGGTATTGAATAGAAGGTTCCCAACAAATGTTGGTAGGCAGAATCGTTATATAATTCTGCATCCCATGAAGGAACGTACTTCAGGTAAACATAATAAATATCTCCTGTCTGTGCGTGGAAAGTAGCGAAAGAGAGGTCATCGTTGGGAATCTCATAGTAAGTATTTAAGGTCAGAACATAGGGGTCATTGCTGTTATTCCAGCTCTTCCCTTGGCTTACAACAGGAATTCTCGTTAAGCAAATCGACTTCACCTCGCAAAAGGTGAACTGATGTGGTTGAATGAAGGGTGTCAGGCAGATTCCCAATAAGAAAAAGAGTAAAAGACTCTGAAACACTTGTTTGTTGCCCATTTAAAGGACCTCCTGTACCTTCATTAAAAGGTCACGAAGATTAACAGGACGGTAAAACTCGTCAGAGATGCGTAGTTGGGGGACAAAATGGAAGGCATAATCATGCCCTTTCCCATCCACCAATGCGTAAATGGGTCTTAAATCGATGGGACTCTGCCTATTTTTATAGATTGAAAGCGTCCCGTCCTCAAAACTGACGATCACGAAATCCAACCGATGCGTGACCAAGAGCGCTCGGACTGTGGGGTATAGTTCAGTATTATTCTCAAACTCGAAGAGGAGAAACCGGTAGCCTTGCTGGGTTTGAAGAATCTGGATCTCAGGAGAGGTTGATCGCGTCTTATTTTCTTGAAGAGTTCTCTTGTATAATTTATCTGTCAATTTCGAGCGTCTAAATTTGGCAAGAAATTGTATCACCGAGACCATCGTTTCTCGCTGAGCAAATTTGGACCCCTCCTTCAGCACCGCGTTCCAATAACGCGCGAAAGGAGTCTGGCTATTTTCCATGATGCTTAATAGCGTATTTATTTTCCGAAAGGCTGCCTCATCCAGCTCTCCACTATCGTATAGTAATCTCTGAACTAAGTAGGCAGTATGAGGACTCTGCGAATCGGTATGGGCTCGCACGTATTTTCTCATGTTTTCTCCTTCTACAGTTTCATGGTGATCGATCCAGAAAACCTCGACCAGTGCGACCTTCCTTAACTCCTTTATTGCCCTCAATACACGGCTTTGATAATCCGCAGCTATTCCCAAATCCAGAATGAAAATATCAAGCGGAATATCGGTGGCAAAATGCGCCTTAAGGATATAAAGCACCTTAGACAAAATATTCGGCGTTGCAAGATAGAGCCGCCCATAAGGGTACCGCTGAAGGAGGATCGCTGCGGAAATCGCCCCATCGAAATCCGTATGGGCAATGATTGAAACCTGCCTGTAATGTAGTTTGAACCGCATCAAAAGGTATAAATAGGCAAATTTTAGCACTCGCGTAAATTCTTGATTATTTACTCCCAATTCATCCCATTCATAAGATTCCTCAATGGCTTTCATTCTATCACCTACGCTGGATTCAAAATCCGGGTCAGGGAACGGCGGACATCATCAATGGCACTGAAAAGCTTGTCCCGTTCCTCGTAACTCTCAATCATTGAAATGCTCTCTAAATTAATGGCATACTCTAATTCGACATTCCGCTCTTCGAGTCGCTGCACCTTGTCCCGCAGTTCAAAATTCTGCAGCATAACCTCTTCCAAGCGACGTTCTTGCTCATTCAACTTTGCGACCTTTCCCTCAATGACCTGATTCTGGGAGAGTAATTTTGAGAGTTCTTGCACCAAATCCTCATTGATCGCTTGCTGTTTATCGAGTGCCTCCCTGAGATGCGCCTCTTCCATGGCAGGTTTCGCCTGTAGGTGGTTGTATCGTCGGAAAAACCGTTGGACCGCTTGGATAATCTCATTTAAATCCGCCGCCAGTTCGATCTGGGACGCAATCTTTACCTTCAGTTCCTCCCGACAGCCATCAAGGGCATTCTGGCGTAGATCGCATAAATCACGGAGGATATTCAGGTTTCGATGCTGAACAAGGAAAAGATAACTGATGAGTCCTCCTAAAGACCCAATAGTGAAAATGGAAATAAGATAGACCAGTTCCATCTTACCCTAACGCTCCAACCAATAATTTTTGATGATACGCCAAGGCCCCCAAATGCCCATAATAGAAATAGCGGGAAATTTCGAGTGCTTGCAAGTCCTTCGTGTGGCAGCTTGGGCATTCGAATGCGTGATCCCCAATTGCGTCTATATAACTCACGACCTGGTTACAGCTGGTACAATGGAAGGAAAGAGCATTTGAGTCCGTGTATTTCAAATGCGCCTCCAGCTGTAATTTTTCTTTTTGCATGATCTTTTCAATCTGCGTTAAATAGCGATTTGATAAAGTGAAGAACTCCTTGTGATTCTCCTTTTCATAATAAGAAAGGAGCCCCATCTTATCAAAGAGATAGAGATTCTGGCGGATCGTGTTGCTGCTGCATGCAAACACACGCTCAAATGCGGTGTACTCTAACTCTTTGGAATGCGCCGTTAGGGCTACGCCATATAAGGTCAGTTGAAATTCTGTCAATTGGAATTTGCGGAGGCAGAGCCGGAGAATGGGTCTTTTCTGGAATTTTTTGAGCAGGGCTAGGAGTCCACAGACTTTGGGTCGCTGGATAGTAAATTTCTGGGTCAGGCGCTCCAGACTGGCGCGTTGCTGAATGATAATCTGGTTACGCCCTCTATGCTGATAGGTGAAGTATCCGATGCCCAATTGATCGAGGATCTCGGGGATTTCTTTCAAAAGAGCATCTGACACATAAAGCATGAGTTTCGGGCTTATGGCATCCCGCCGGTGAATCTGACATTGGAGTTTCACGGAATTCAAGTACCCCTCTAACCAATCTTGACAGTGGGATAGGGTGAGCCAAAAAGGGATGCTGGGGGCTTCAGGGCAGTATCCGAGCGCCTGCAGGAATTTGAGAAATATTGTAGGGAATGTTACTTTAATTTTCCGGTAATGATTCGGGACTACCCGTTCCGCCCCGTACCTTTGCCGATGACGCTGCACCGAAACAATTTTGAGGGTAAACCCCAATTCCTTCGCAAATTTCTGAACAGTAGATTCCTGATCCGCATCCAAACAAATGCCCACATTCCGTTTTTGAGTCGTAGAACCGGCAATAAGCCCCCATAGATATAAAATCCCTTTTGTGAGGGTGAAAGGGTAAGGGAGCTGGATGGTCTGGCGCGCTAACTTCTTTGAATCCTTGTAGTGAATTAGAATTGTATTTTCCATATAGGCTGAATTTATATGCTCCGGTAATATGCGCCAACAGCCATCCTTCACATTAAAATAGGTAAAAGAATTTCTAATTCGCCTGCAAATATTCTCTGATTCCTCAAATTTAGTTGAATAATGCGCTAACACGCTTTCTTCTATTATCATTTCAATTACCACTTGAGCAGTGTTAATTCGAGTATCAAAAGGAGAACTTTTGATACCGCTGAACCTGATAATAGATTTCGAAACAAGCTTTATATAGGGGACAAAAAAGCGGGAACTGTGCGTACCAGTTGTCGTAGTTTGCGGTTGGGTTAGCTAGACCCCTTGCAAAAAGTTCCTAGGGGATATATAAAGAAGCCTTGACCACGTTTTTCGGTCCCCTTTTGTCCTCTTAGCGCAGGAGCCAGCCCATGCAGGGATAAAAGTCCCGTTCCCAAAAAAAGCTATAAGTATAAGATAGATTTTAACATTCAATTTTGAATAAAAATCTTGTATTTCCTTGCTTTTGCTAAAGTTCTTCCCAACGGTCATTTTTATAGTGGTCTGGGAGGTCGAATCTCCACTCATCATTGAGGAGCAACCATAAATTCGGCGTACAGACCGAAATCAGGTGCGTATGCAAGGTTAAGTTGAATTTCGAGAAAAAGGTTTCCGGGGTTTGGATTCGGCAGATTAATGCGGTGGGTGCCTCATAGAGCTCGATCAGGGGGAAACGTCCAATGAAGCCTCCTACGAACAGAAGCGGGTTCTTAACCTCATCTAAAATTAAGATATAATTTTCCATGCCTGGGAGCTTAATATCCAAATATGTGGCGAGGAAGCTGTGATAGTTTTTTATCATATCCCGAAACCGATAATCTAACAATTTAGGGACATTATTTAGATAGACTTTTTTCAGTTGCTCAAGCAATGCTGAGGTTATTGGGATGGGTGTCTTATCGGCATTCTCTTGGTGATAGATGACATCCCCCAGCTCCTGATCTACCATCACCTCTTTCAAATTCAGTAGCCATTCATCAGTGAAGGAGAGGCGGCGTGCCTCCTCATAGAGCAGGCTAATATTATTTGTGGGACGGTAGATCTTCGTGATAGGATAACTTGACTTCGAGGAAGGCGGCACTTGCGTCAAATCAGGTGTTACACAGAGCGAGAGGTATTCCGGTTGGCTCCCAAACATTTTGAACTGGCGCAAGCAATACCCCATATTTTCCAGCGGTTCTTCCGTTATCCTGAAAAATGGATGCAACCCCATCCGTTCAAAATCGAGGATCTGAATCCGGGTGATGCATTGATACTTCTCACAGAATTGATTGATATAATGCCGGGCATTCTCCGCCGAGCCTAGCTCCAAAAACGATGTGATGGACTCTAAGGAATCTAAATGATGATCAATTAGCACCTGAAACAGGCGCCGATCCTCTTCGGTGAATGTCGTCATCACACCCCGCGCTGCAATTTCTTAATATTTCTAGCATTTTCCTCTGCCTCTTAAAATTAGCGATGAAACAAATATACTGAATAGATGGAACCGTCTGTCTGAAAGAACTTGAGCGAACCATATAAGTCTGGCGGATGCTTCCTAATTCCAAAAACTATAGATGGGTTCAAGGGTATCAAAGTGCAAGCAGTCGGAGGCAACATTCGCCCTTCCCTCGTTCATAGAAAGACCTTCAGCGTTGCTTGCTTATAATTGAGCTGTTTAAACGCCACACGGAGGCGGTTCAGCCCCCGATCGATCCGACGGGTGTTCAACCCCTTCTGGGTGAGGTAATAGGTAAGGTACTTCGTGTTCGGCGCTTGAAACTGCGGCACCGCCTCAATCGTTGCCGGATGCAGGAATAATGCGCGGAGACGGTCGATGTCAAAGGGAATGTCGAAGTCAGGGATGTTCTCTAGTTGCTGGTGCTCCTGGATGAGCTGGAGGGCTTTCTTCGGGCCAATCCCCCTGATCCCTTGGTTGTAGTCCGTGCCGATTAGCAGGGCGATATCGATAAGCTGGCGGCGCGTGATATGGTAATAGTTGAGCTGATACTCTAAGTTGGTGACGGTGCAGAACTCCTCTTTGAACGTAAGATGGTGATAAACCCTCGGACAGCCGAATAGCAGACTATCCTGATCATCAGAGATCAGCCCCGATGCTTTCCCATCTTGAATAAGCCGGCTTCCTTGCGCTTCCCCCTCCGAGAGCCCGCGCACCACGGGCAACCCTATAAGCCGAATGAACTCTTGGAGATCGGCGATAATCTTGTCGTAGAAGAAGAGGGGATCCTGCTGGAAAAACTGCTTATGGTCGTCAGCTTGCTTGTTGTAGAGTTGCCATAACTTGATGAGCCGCTGGATTTTCTCAGGCGATTTCGGGCGCTTTTCCTTGGGCGGGTAGCCATCAAACACGAAGATAGGGCGAATCCGCCGCTCTACGAGGTTAATGCAGAAGTAGAACAGCCCAATGATATGAGCGATGGGATCCCCATTCTTATTGTAGAGAATTTCATTTTCAATATTCCGAATTTTGTTGATATAATGAAATAACAAATTACACCCATCCACCACCAGTTTCTTCCCTGCTAACGTTGGGAACCGGCAAATATCGGGGATTAATATTGGCGTCAGATTCACACCCATGTCCTATCACATCTTCTTTTAAGTTTCGTTTTCTATCCTATTCCAATTGAATATCCTTTTGTTTAATTCAATTTAGGAGAGGCTGGTAAAAGGTCCTATTTATAAAGATTTTGATATAAGGGAGTTCGGGTTTGAGAACGAAGGTTTTAATAAGAAATTAAAATTAGAACCATTACCTTGACTCGAAATATCGTTGAATCAAAATTTGAGTTGGTTGAAAGAGATTAATCTGCCCGGACCAATTCTGTAAGGTTTCATGGAAGTAAATATCGAATTCTTCAGCAAAAAGGTGGAGCTTTTCTTCGAGCACCGAACTCTCTTCTTTAATTATGAGAATAAACATGGCAAGGGATCGCTGTTCAACCAAAATTTTCACGTTTTGATATTCAATAAGGCGTAGATTTTCGGAGGTGTTGACTATTTCCGAGAGAAGGGATTGAATTCCTGAAAGTCCGCCTGCTACTAACCCAGAATCCTCAATCTGACTGTTCTGATCGAAGGAAAATGCGTATAAACAAGTGCCGCCATTTGCTATGACAAAAAGTTCCCGAAGTTTCCTCCTCCAATTAAAATCGGTAAAGGTGGAGAAGGCAGCAAATCCGTAACCCATTCCGCAGGTCCCTACTATCATTAGGATGGTTCCTACTGAAAATACATAGAGACCGATTAAAGTTGCCAAAGAATCGACGCGCCCTACTAATCCGACAATCATAAGCACCCACCCGCTAATGGCAAGATACATTCGCCGGCGTAGAAAGCCGGAAGTTGGCTTTACGAAGACAAAATAGAGTATGATAAATCCAATCAATACGAAAGGTGCAACGAAGATCATTTCTGCAGTACTTATATCCTGTAAAGTATTCAAAAAGAGAATGACAATAGTCATAATAATCCAAGACATAGTTACAATATATTTTGTTTTTTTCCAGATACTTTCTAAAAACAGGGTTGTACCGATGGCATTACCTCCCATTAGCGCGATGAATAGTTTATACAGCGGCATGAGGGTCTCATTATATTGCCATCGTAAGAAATCGAACCAAATCGTAACTATATAAGCAATGCTATAACACAGAAACGCACTTGTTAAGCCTAAAAACGGTAAAAGTTCCCTAATGAAAGACCGTACCCGCAGCAATTTTCGGAGGAAATAGAGGAATAAGAAAAAGCAGCAGGTCGCATAAACATAGGTCAAGCCAAGCCCCAGCATCTGCCATGGATCTATGATTCACTATCACCTCGACCTTTTTACACATAATATGTGAAATAAGAATTTACTTTTAACAAACATTTAATTTTCTATTTAAATTCTCTCTTGACTCTTGACCATTACCTTTATAAAGGGTTAGATTTACCCGCCTTACCTCATGTCAGAAATCACGTTAGAATGGGACTTTGAGTCGGCGAGTGTGATTGAGCAGAAGGACGGGCGGTTCTTCGAGATCGGGACGGTGACCCTGAAACTGCTGGCGTGGGCGATTGTTGGCTGCACGTACTACCACCATCTCTTGCCGATCTCAGAAGAAGACATTTGCAAGGAGCGACGCAGCGAGACGCTCGAACGTGCTCGCAATGAGATCTGGGAGCTTCACCGTGAGCACCCCGAGATTTCAGTGAAACACCTGCGCTTGGACCACCCAAAGCATCCATGCTTCTACGATGTTGCCATCGAACTCCAATTTGGGGTTCCCCTGCTCTTCTCCGATCCGTATCAGAAAAAAGTCCTCGAAACAATATTCCCGTATACCCAGCTCTTGAAGAAAGTCTATAACATGGAATTGAAAGGGAGGCACGATTATGACCTGGCAAGCAGTGAAGACGCTTTTTGAGTCCTGCATTGCGGAATCTCAAACCGCCAATTTACGAGACCAGATTTGGGATCGGTGCATCGGCATCCTCTCCAAAGAGGAAATGGAAAAAGTTCAAACGACGCCCATCGCGGTCTTAGGGGTCGGAGGAATTGGGATGCCCTTACTGGAGATGCTAGTGCGGTGCGGATGCGAGACGCTTACGATTGTTGATAAGGATGTAGTCGATTCGACAAATCTAAATCGACTGCCACTTGGATTTCCTTTTACCATTGGGCAGCCAAAAATTGAAGTAGCAGAATTATTCATGCAGCTCATCAATTCGAATGTGCATATTCGGAAATTTGAGACTATCACGAGCCAGAATGTGGCTGAAGTCCTTGCAGGTGTCCAAGTGGTCGCGCTCACGCTTGATGGGCTCTATTCAAGCCTCGTAACCGCCAAGTACTGCCGCGACCACCACATCCCGTTCATTGAAGGGTGGGCCTTGGCAGGGATTATGAACGCCCGGATTTTCGCCCCTGAAGGTCCCTCCTATGAAGACATCTATGGGCTAAAAATCAACAAAAATTATGATGATTTGACTGAAAAGGAATGGAAACAACTCGATCAGGACTTCCTTGTGGCTATTAGCAAGATCAGTCAAGAGACCACTACCCACTATACCTCTGAAGGGTTGCGACTCATGATGGATGGCGCCCCTCGCCGCAGCTACGCCCCCTTTGTGTGGTCCATCTCTGCCATCCTCGCCTCCGAACTCATCTTCAAATTAATCCTCAACCGGGAGTTGCCTCACCGGAGCGCCCCTGATATTTTCCTCTATGACTATGTCCGTTACTTGGATTTGGCAAAACGGGGACAGAAGAAAGCAATTCGTACCCAGATTACTGCGATCCTCCAAAATGGGGGCTCCGAGCAGGAAAAAGTGAATGCGCTCTTGAAATTGATGTTATAAGCTATGTCCACTTACCGATCCCCACTTTCCACCCTTTTTGCCCTCATTCTCCTCTCATGGAGCATGACCGTAATCCTGGGACCATTAGTTAGTGTCATTGCCGCGAATTTCGGAGTACCCAATGAAACGGATATTGGGAATATTTCGGCGGTATTTTTGCTCATTGGAGGGCTGCTTGCCTTTGTCTGGGTTGCGGTAGAGGATGGGCTCTCGAAGAGAATCCCTTACAGCCGCAAAATTTTACTGGTCTTCGCTACTGCAATTTGGGTGTGCGGGCTATTCCTGACCAGCATCGCCCAAACATATGAACAATTATTCAGTTACCAAATTCTAACGGCAATTGGCTATGCTGCCATTACTCCTCTCGCCTACTCGCTTGCCATGGACTTCAGCTCGCCGGAACACCGTGCCAAGACCTTTGGTCTGCTAGATGTCGCCGCCTCTATCGGTGTCGGGGTGGGTTTCCTGCTATCCGGTATTCTGGCTAGTTTCACACTATGGAATATCCCCTTTGTGACCATCGGTACCTTCGGGCTGATTCTTCTCGGCGCGCTCCTGAACCTCGAAGAACCGCCCAAAGGACTCCAGGAACGGGAACTGGCGCCGACTTTTACCCACGGGCGTACCTACGGATGCCATGTCACGGGTAGAGGGGTCTCATTGATGCTGCGAAAGAAAGCCAATGTGCTCATTACCCTCTTCAACATCCTCCTCTATGTTATTTCAGGCAGTATCAGTTACTACTTCATTCGAATGCTGGTCCATGACCACGGATTTGCGCCCTCCCTTGCCACCCTCTTTTTTCTGGGGGTTTTCAGTTCACAGGTCATTGGGACACTCTTCTGGACACGGCGGGCGGATAGAAAATACGCCCAGAAACGGAACGGGAAAATCAAAGTCCTCTTGGAAGGGCTGCTCCTCGGTCCCCTATTCCTCATCACCGCGTATACACTCACCTTCACATTTACGAATTGGCTTTTGCTCGGGCTATTTACAATTCTGATGGTTCTAGGCACATTCTTCATTTCCGGACTCATCGCCATCTCCTTCGCCACGCTCGGCGAAATCAATCCCCCTGAACTCTGGGCACCCATTTTCTCGGTGAACAATTTGGCCCAAACACTAGGGCGGGGAATCGGCATCGCGGTGATGGGCATCCTCTTTACGAGCTATGGCGGGGTCTACCAATGGGGATTTACCCTCATGGAATGCTTGAGTTTCCTCTCTATTCCCTTCCTCCTCCCACTCCTATCTTCCATTCCTCATGAGCTGAACACGTTGAGTATGCTGCTCCGGGAACGGGCAACAATCCTCGATCGGATCCGATGATAAAATGCTGCCCTACCCTTACCTTAATAGGCTCACTGCTTCAGAAACCCCTTGAAGGAAAATTATTTTGTGAGTGTAGCCCAAGTTACACAGAAAGTGTAAGGAGGAGGGGGGAAATTAAAATAGAGAAGAGGGCTACATTTGTCACCTATCTCCATTCCAAGGGATTATATGAAGCCTCGGAAAAATGAACTCTACCTTCATATCCTTTCTAATCCTCTATTTTCAATCTAAAAGAACCTATATTTAAAGTTATAGCTATGACCTATGACCTATACCCCCTCCCTTACTCTGCTAGACTGCTTTTTATTTGATTAGCTCATTGCTTCAGAAACCCTTTGCAGGATGATTATTTGGTGAGGGTAGCCCAAATCAAAAAGGAAATATAGGGAGGAGGGGGTTGGGTTAAAAAATAGAGAAGAGGACTGCCCTTGTCACCTATCTTCTTTCCATGGGATTTTGTAAAACCTTTAGACAGGCGGATTGGACCTCCATATCCTTTCTGATTCTTTTTCTTGTAAAAGTCCGATATAAAGTTCTAGCTTTTTACCAAGTCAGCCCCTACCTTACTCTGCCATACTGCTTTTTTTCCGAAGGGAGGATTGAGGCGTATAACGGGAGGTTGCGAAGGAAAAGGGGAGTTCAAATAAAAAGATAATTTTTTTTGGTTCTGGAAAACTGCTATAGAATTGAATGTTATCGAACTAAATTTTTCCCTTCTGCTGGGCGTACCATTCGCCTATGATGTCGTAGATGACCATCTGAATCGTTCCATATCCTTTCCGCGCCTGCTCTTGGGCGAGTTGTTCGTGGAGCCCCGCCCGTAGAGTGAGCATGAGCTGTTTCTTCAGCGAAGGTTCCGCCTTCTGCTCAATTGCCACCTTAGCAGCATACCACTCCCCTAAAATATCATAGATGACCATCTGAACCGTCTCATAATCCTTCTGCTCCTGCCGTTCGAGGAGCATTTGCACCACCTCAGGCTCGAACACTACGGTAACCTTATTTTTCGACATACCATCCCTTCGGAAAATGTACTTAAAATTAGTTACTCCATTCCCTTTCCCCTATTAATAGTTTGGTATAGCCATCCCTATCTTGATAAAAAATTCTTAAAATTTATATAGCAGGCTATAACAAGATTCACATAGTAGAAATTCATTTTTCACAGGGTAATTAAGACGGCGAATCAGGCAGCCAGATACCCCTCCATGGACCCTTTACGGGCACTGGACCTGAACCCCTACAAATATATTAAATGCTACCATTGTCAAGGGCTGGCTATAAAGTCCTCCCCTGATACCTACTTTTGCCCGAACTGCCGACGCACCCTGCTCGCTGCTTACCCCCGCGACTGGCATAACCGCAAATTAAAGATTTTCAAACGGGATCATTACCGCTGTAGGGGGTGCGGGCGGAGCGTGGCATACCAAGAAAAGCACTGCGACCACCTCATTCCCGTATCTCTTGGAGGAACACATGAGAACGCCAACCTGCGGACGCTCTGTATGATATGCCATTTAAAAAAACACCCAGATCGACAGCTCTACTATTACCTTAACCGTGATCGGTACTCTGCCCCTATGACCAGATTGTTGACCACCCCTCAACCGCGCTGGCGGCAAGGGCGTTGGAATTTATCTTGGAAGGGGCTCCTCCTCCTTTTCCTTTTCCTCCTCGTCCTCTACTACCTGACCTCGTAAGCGCGACCCCTACCTTACTCTGCTAGACTGCTTTTTATTTGATTAGCTCATTGCTTTAGATAACCCTTAAAAGAAGTGGGCTGTCCTTGTCACCTAATTTCATTCCATCAAATGCTAGCTAAAGGAAGATCCTATATAAAAATGTGGGCATTCTTCATGCTGCCTCCGTTTTTAAAGATTAAAAATAATTTTGAAATCAGAAAATTTTTACTAGATTCCAAAGAAAGAAAGACATTTGAATAAAGGATCGTTTTCCAAATCTGCTATTTAGATGGAATTTAAATTAATGCCTTGATTGAGAAACTTCTGAATTTGCTCTTTGAGATTGATAATATCATTCTGCAATTCTGAATGGCTCATCTTATTGATAGCACCTGCAATCGTTATAATAAGCTCGATACTTTGAATTGGCATAGTATAAGAGTAATTTTCCTCTTTCCGGATGAAGGACCCGATGTACGCGAATCCCTCCTCGAGCACATAGATATTAGCCCATCCTTTAATAGATTCGCTAGCCCTCGGAATAATCCTGAAATAAAAAATTACTCCGCCTATTCCTAATCCAAGCATAATAAGAAAAATAATCAGTAATTCTAAGAATAATAATGCATAAAAGAGAGATGTGAGAGATGTGAAGATGACGCCAAATCCACCCAGAATTATAAGAAAAATGGAAATAAAAAACACGAATAAATAGGGAGATTCCTTCCGATTTCTTTCTGTCCTAATCTGGGCTTTTATTTGCCCTTTCAAAGGAAATATGCTTCCATCTTTGAACGAATTCCGGTCCAAGTCCCGCAAACTTTTCAGCGGCTTTTTGTTGTCCAAGAGTCGGTATCCCATATTCTCTAGTTCGTAACTAATTTTTTGATGGAGGAAGTTGGGGTTAAGATGTTTTGATTGAAAATCAATAGTCATTTCTTTGAAACATTGAAAGTTTTCCTTCTCAAATGGCTTTAAACCCTGCCTTAAAGCCCAGCGCTCAGGATAATCTGCATTGGTCTTCATCCTATCTTGACGGGATAATTCTTCAGGTTTTGAAGGGAGGGCTTCTTTCTTTTTGGATATTCGCGAGGCTGGAATCCCTTTTAACGCAGGGCTTTCCCTCCCTGTTAGGTAAATATTCCGCAATTTATACAAGGTTACTGAAGAGGCGCCTAACCCCACCATACAAATTGAATTTAGCAAGGGATGTATTGAATAATATGTGAGGTTCTGGAAAGAGGAAATCACGCCTAATATTATGAAAAAGCCGCTTGGAATAATAAGCAATAGTGCAATGAAAAAGGAAACTGCTTCTTTTGAATCTTTTTTTCTGAGAAATAGAATAATACCATTCATTAAAGAAATAAGAGACCCGACGAATATAAATAATCCTGAATTTGTGGAAAGCGGATTAATAGTGGAATGGGGAAGAACATAAGTTGGCAGAACTATAATTGCTAGCACATTCACTATTGCAATAATCAAATAATATATAATGATGCTAAACATTCTTTCCCTCGCTTGACTAGTATTTTTTGCTTCTAGAATTCGATTATAAAAATAAAACCCAACCAGGGTGAGACCCAACGCACTGCCCCCCAAAAATACCAAGAAATACAGTCTAAAAGTTTCTACCACTATGATATACGGTATATCAGAAAGATTAATACCGAGAATCCCTCCCAAATATAAAATAATTGCCAGAACTAGTCCGAGAATGATGATTCCTAACCAAATTACAAGTATTATATAACGTATCCGCATCTTTATTCCCTCGGGTTAATTGGGATCCAATTCTTAAATTATTATTAAATCTAATTCTATTAGTCTATAAAAGTATAGTGTATATAAAAAATATATTCTTGAAGTCCTAAATGTTCTCCAGAAAAAAGTTGTACTCCTCAATCACTGCGATATTAGGAAAAAACTGGGTCAGGAAGGAGTAGAATACGCTCAGATTGAACCTTACTTATTACTTTCATACACAATTAATATCTCGAGATGCCTTACTCTTCAAGACCCACATCCCATTCTTCTATTCAAAAGAATTTACGAATGCTTATACAAAAAAGCATGAGCCCCCCTACCTTACTCTGCCACACTGCTTTTTCTAAAATCCCCTGAATGCCTCGATGGGGTGATTTCTATTGGGAAAGAGCGGTGCTCGGTCAAAAAGTTTGCATTAGCGTTA
>Ga0315310_10000442_pt1 | contig 26447 bp, 31 predicted proteins | sample TDP5_MG_FD_203630 | JGI IMG/M metagenome (GOLD analysis project Ga0315310, IMG submission 203630) | Freshwater sediment microbial communities from Lake Towuti, South Sulawesi, Indonesia - TDP5 | ecosystem: Environmental > Aquatic > Freshwater > Lake > Sediment | place: Indonesia: South Sulawesi...
AAAAGAGCTTGAGGATTTAAAAAGAAAATATCGCTTAATTTGAATTTTTTATTTTTTTGAAAAATGAATTAAACTACGTGTTTAATTTTGCTATTAAATGTTATTAATGGAAAAATGTTATTTAAAATAATTTTTTAACCTTTTAACTTTTTATCGAAGGGTTTATATATTAGGTTAACATATTATTTTGTGAATAGGTTAATGTGTTATGTTAACCTATTAAATGCGTTGGCTAAAGCGCAAGGTTTTAGCTAATAAGCCTATGAAGGCGCGATATGTGTAGGGGCATAGGCCAATTTCTGCAACCTAGCGCCAAGGTTTTGAATTCTAGCGAATTCTAAAGCCTAGTGAAACCCTAACCTAGCCGAGTTAAAAAGCTGGGTTAGTTATGGAAAAGGAAACCACTATAAGGTTTTTCGGAGACGCTGAATTAACGGCTAACGAACCGTTGATCTATTTCCCTAATGCAAAAGTGGCTTGTGACTACACGGACTGTGGCCGATATATCGCTAGCAAGCACTTAGACATAGACAAACCAACGTATACGACACTACCTAAGCTGATCAGGTTACTAAGGCTAGTATATGGAAGCGTTAAAGTGGTAGCTTGGAACAACGGAATAGCGCACTTTTTCAGAAGGGAAAACATAGAGACTATTGAGGACTTAGCCAACTATTTCAGCAAAAAGCTAGACTGTCCATATCCCTAAATTTTCCCTCTTTTTTCTCATTGGCTGGGCTAGGGCGCTAAAAGGCTCTCGGCGAAACCTTGCTTTCCCCCAAAACTTGCAGAAACTCTGCAAGGAGAGGGTTAGCTATGCAGTTTAACTATTGTGCCGTTATAGGCAATTCAGGAACCGGAAAGACAACCTACGTGAAGACACTACTGGGCAGCGTAAGCTATGACGAGCTGTATCTCTGCGATCCTAATCGGCAATACGGAGATTTCATAAGCCAGGACCATGCAGCATACATCAGCCCCAACGAGCTGAAGGGAGCCTTAAACCTCTTAGGTAAGAGGTTGGTGCTACAGCAAAAGCGCGGGATCCTCGTAATTGAGGATCTGAGGTTTACATTAGACCGGTTAAGCGAGGTACTAGGGATAAGTCTCAGAAAAGCGGAAGGGATTATTAAGTTGCTGCTTGAGAACCTACGAAAGTATGATGTTAAGGTCGTGCTAGTCACTCATGAGATTGACCGGGATCTAGTGGCCAAATGCGACACCAAGGTGTTCTTTCAAGTGCCTTTATCAAGCTACAAAATTCGACAATACACCAAATTGTTTGAGGTCGACATGTCCGAGGTCACGACGCTAAAGCCCTTTCATTATATAATGAAGAATGGCGATCTAACACCACAAAAAGGCTACGTTGAGAAGCTCGCGAGTCATGAACAGATAGAGTGCGATAAATCCTTTATGATCAAGGACCTACTAGAGAAGTGCAACAGCTTGGCCGAAAAGGTCTTAGTGCTAAGGTTTCATTTGGATTTTGGTAACATGAAGGTCGCGGAGATACTCAATATAGATAGGCACACCGTCGAAAATCTAGTGTGGCGCTTGCGTAAACGTGGCATACCTATACCGGACGCTAGGAGAAACCTGAACCTCCAAAACCTAGCGTTCTAAAAATCTCCCCTTATTTTTTGGATAGGGAAAGCGGGGCGTTACAGAGAGTTTCAAACTCCTCCAATAACTCCTACATGGGAGTTACGATATGAGTTGTTGCGGTGTTCTCATAAAAGTCCTTGATGAGTCCCTAGTGAGTTCATCATAGGAGTTATTGATGTGGAAAAGCCTTTTTAATGGTCTTTTCTGGTGTTTGACACTTTTCGTTAAAGAGAGCCACAGGCGGAGAGGTGAGCATAGAGGGATAAAGACGCCCGTTTGGTTGACCGTCGAGAGTGGGGACTCTCAAACACCCAATGAGGCTGAACGGGAGAGGTCGAGAAGAGGCTTACGCCCTAACTCTCTGATGAGGATTGACGGGGAACAAGGGGAGTTAGCTAGGAGGATAATACACGGAAACCCTCTTACATGAGCCTATGCCCTAGCGTGAAACACCCCAAAAACAAAGCTGGGGCTTAGTGGCTAATGCCTCCAACTAGGCGTGAGCGATCAGCCTAGCCAGGAAAGTAGGGTATCCTTGCTCACTCTTACGACGACCATAAGGGATGGGTGAAAAGCATGGAGAAGGTTGTTATGACTAGGTTCGGGGAGAAAATAATAAGGTATGCAATGCTTCAGGTTGGCTATAAAAGCTACAGGGTTAGACAAACGAGGTACAGCCGCAGCGCGAACCCACCGCTATCAACGTGGAAGTTGACGAAGGCCCAGATCCTCAGCATTCTTAGGTGTACAGAGCCGTCGGACTGGTGGATAAAGTCGCATTGGCACTATGATGGCATGGTGGACGGAACCGTATACGACCAGGAAGATTTTCATCAGCCGAAAAGCCTGGACTGGTTGATGGAGGACATTCAGCGATACGACTTCTTAACCTACTACAACCCTGAAACCGGTTGTTTCGAAATCTTCAACATAGCCTTAGCGAGCTACGACCTCAAACCAAACCCGAGCAGTGGCCTAACCGTGACCCTCAGAACCTAAACCCCCTCTTTTTTGTTTTGGGTGAAAACTATGGCAAAGTGTTGGAAATGTGGCAAAGACTTCGACGTTCTTGATGCAGAAGTGGTTGGTGTTTGGGGAGAAGACCCGGATGGCTTAGTGGTTAGGTGTCCCTACTGCGGTGAGGAAAACGAGGTGTGAGGATTGACTGAGGAGGTCTTAGACTACTACGTTCGAGTGAGGAAGGACGGCTTAATACGTCTCCCAACCAAAGGCCTCATCCACTTCGCTGACGGCTCCAAGCACAGAGCCAAGGACTTGGCGGGCAAGTGGATCATCGTCCGATACATTAGGGTGGAGCCACGAATAGAGTAAAACCACAGGCGCTACTCAAAGCTCCAACCCCTCTTTTTTGGGTGATGAGCGTGAGGGTAAAGTCTCTTTTCGTAGATGCCGATGGCAAAACGGAGATGGACGAGGTCATTCCACCAAACCAAGAGGGCAAAGAGAGGATAGAGGAAGTCTGGGTTAGGTCGTTTCGAGAGATGCTGTTAGACGCTTTGGAGAGCGGGGACGACGTTGAGATCCAAATAAGGCGTATGCCCACACCTAACAGCAAGGCCTACGTGCTCTAACTCCCCTCTTTTTCTCTTTCTCTTTTTGGGTGCACTAACGTTGAGGTGTGGTGATTGTGGTTACCTTGGGGTTAAAGGGCGGTTCAAGGTGATCGATCGATTTGGGCACGTCGTATGTCCCCGGTGTGGGCACATCATAACGCCGAATCGAGAACGGGATCCCTATGGGTTAGACACGGATGTAGAGAGGAAGATCTGGGAGCTCATCCGAAAGAGGGTGCCTGACTTGTTGCGTGAGATCTGCGAGATCAGAAGCCATCGATGGCACGATTCCTCGAGCAGAAAAACTAGGCAATACTGCGGGCTGTGCCTTACAGAACGTGTGAAGCCGGGCAAGTTCGAGAGGTTCGGATACCTCAAAGAGTAAACCTTCCCTAATTTTTTGGGTGATATCATGAAAAGAGAGAAAGAGATTCCAAAGCGTTTAAAAGAGTTCGAGGGGTTAACGGAGCATGCGTGCATGCATGCGATCTTAGAATATCTTAACGAGCATCCAGAATACAAGGGTGTCCTTGAACGGGCAGTTGAACATGAAGAGTCCCATGCAGACAAGGAGCATTACTTAGGCTGGGAGTGGCACGACGTTAAAGCCTACGCGGCCACTATCAACAAGCTCGTTGTGGATGGGCTCGCTGAGATATCGTACAGCAGCGCCAACTTCACCAACTACAAGCTCGTGGACCTAGAGGCTACGAAGGAGGCCTTGAAGACCTTCGAGGCTCTTATGAAGCGTCCAGTTCCGGTTGAAGAAAAGGCTGATATCTCTGAAAATCTATTCGGCGTGATCGTTGGACACGAACCCATCAAGGAAACGATTACTATGAGTCTCAAGAGCGATAAGCCTGTCCACGTTCTTCTGGTTGGACCTGTTGCGACTGCAAAAAGCCTGATATTGGAAGAGCTTAATCGGATACCTGGAAGCAGCTACCATCTCGGGTCATCCTCAACGAAGGCTGGTCTAGCCAGCTTTTTGTTTGACTATCGGCCGCGCATTCTGCTGATAGACGAGCTGGAGAAGATGAAGACAGAGGACTTGGCTGTTTTGCTTTCACTTATGGAATCTGGTAAGGTTGTTGAAACCAAATATCATCGAAGGAGAGAAGAACATATGAGGGTAATCGTGATTGCGGCATGCAATTCTTTGAAGGGCATTCCTGCGGAGAACATAAGTCGATTCAGACCTTTCATCTTCCACCTCAGAGAGTACACACCTGAGGAGTTCAAGAGGGTTGTTGTCGAGGTTTTGACCAAGAGGGAGGGAGTTAGTCAAGAGCTTTCGGAGTACATAGCTAAGAAGCTTGTGACTCACACAAGAGATGTGCGAAGCGCTGTAGGCTTGGGCAGAGTCTGTAAAACAAAAGAGGACGTTGATCGAACGATAACAACCATAACTAAGTATCAAGGATTCAAATAAAAGGGTAAAAACTCAAAGCTTGCGCGAACTCGCTAACCCCTTTTTTCGGGCGATGCGCTACATGCATGCCTGACAGAAACCTTTATAACCATTTCCCCATATATTTTTTTGTTGATGGGTGAATGTGTTATGCGAACCTTTAGTGTGCGGATAGACGACGAGTTGTTTAAGCAGGTCGAAGACTACAGAATTAAGCGGCGAAAAGCAAACGGATCGCTACCAAGCAGAAATGAGGTGATTGCCGAGCTGCTTCGGAGGGGATTAAGGGCTGGGAGTGACGATGATAGATCTGTGTCCTAAGCTTCGCACCCCCCTCTTTTTTGGGTGAAGAGCGATGGTTGGTGAATGCATGCAGGGCCGCCGTTAGAATAGCTAGGGCGTCCGAAACAAGGGAGGACGTGGAAGACTATTTGGGCGTCATCTTGAGGTATAGGTAATGCCCGCCCCAAACGATGATGTTTCAGAGATACTGGAGGAGGTTAGGATCGGAATATCCTTTCACGCTCCCTGAGTTTCTCCTTAATGATGGACGTTGCGTTACCTCCTTTTGGCCTCCATCTCCCGGAGCTGCTCCCTCACGTATTTCTGGATGTCCTCGAGGATGTCCCTTACCTCCACAAACGCGATGTCCATTACGTTGATCCTGCGCTCCCTGATCATCCTCCTCAGCATCTGGCGCTCGAAGGGGGGTAAGCTTCGTATAGATGTCCTTGAGGGTGACCGGAGACCTGGAACCGTGTGATCCAAGCCGCTTCTTGAGCCAGCTTCTCAAGGGCCTCTCTTTAACGAGGGACATTCGGAATGCTATGTTAAGTTTCCGATTTAAGGATGACGGGTTTGAGTTGACACGCGTCAAGTCGCTTTAGCCCTTTACCGTTTTGCATGAAACGAATACCCCAGGCTCTTCACTCAAGATTGTTCCACCTTCCCCCTAGCGCGGCTGTGGGATTCCTGATAGCGCGCGCTACTAGAGAAAAACGATTCGCATCTCTCCTCAAACAATGGGAACAAAAAAGAGGGATGTTACTGTTTACGGAGCCTCTACGACAATCATTGTTAGGGTGGATCGAACCTTGTTTATCCTTCGTATATGCCAGGTCACAACCTCTTTCAGTTTATCCATGGTTTCGGCTTCAATTTTCGCTATGATGTCGTAGACGCCGTAGACGGTGTGGGCTTCCTGCACTCCCTCAACCTTTTTGATCTCCTCAAGAACCTCTTCCTCGCCGCCTATCTCAGCGTTTATGAGCACAAAAGTGATGGGCACGGTTAATCCTCTCCTCTCTCCTTGCCCTATCATTAGGTTGATGAACTAAAAAACCTATTGATTGCCAAAAAGAGATGTGTAATTAAACCAGTTGCAGAATTACCAAGAGAAGATTGAGAATGGAAACGGTATATGATGGTTTAATCAGCGATTTCTTGAAATCTAGAGAAAAATACGCTGAGGTATTAGTAGAAAATGAGAAATCTGCTACATTGCTTTCAGCATCACGTAAAGACCCAACGATAGAGCCATAGCTTCAGCAATGAAAGAATAATGGAGCTCAGGCGGGTGTGGTCGTACATAAAGAGACAACACATTATAAGAAAACTGCAAAAATGATACATACCAGCTTTAAAGGAGCATTTCCTAAGGCGACTCTGAGAATGCGTTTTCTATGAAAATTGAAATTTCGGCTTAAATATTGGTTCCTATGTTAATCGGATGTTCAAAATCTCCTATGTCATCCTCCCCTTTTAAGCGATGTAGTCAGGCTCTGGTGCAACCTCGTCTAGCGTCTTTGTCACACATCTCCGAAACTCATTAACGGTTATTTCGTGGCCGAACTCGATCTCCCTCCTCAGGACTTCGTCAACAATCCTCTCCACTAAAAAGAGGAGGACGCAGTCTGCTTCTTCAGGCGTCAACATCCAACCGACCTTAGGGCTACGGACCACGCTTGACAAGAGCACATGCAACGTGTTCACAAGGAAACTTCTCCTCTCCTCCATTCTGCGCTAATCACCCATTTGGTTCCATCCTTATCTATTGAAGCGCCTCTTTATACTATCTTGAACCCCTGTCTATATATGTGTGGTAATCCCCACGAAAACGCCCATAAAACCCCTTTCCACTGCAGTGCATATGAAAAAGGAACATCTTTTGGGGCTGGCTTCTTAGGTTCGGAAGTACATCTGTTTTTCGTCTAATATTCCAAGGGATACTTTTCGTTCACCTATATTAACGATACTTCCTGGTGCAAAATATTGAATGTCAACTTTTCCGATACGCGCTGGAAAATATAAACCATACCTGACTTCCCAATCGAGTTCTTCTTCCAAATTTCTAAAAGCTCCAAACAAAAGAATGTTGAATTCTTTTTCCTTAATGTCAAATGCCAAAGTGACATGCGGGTCATTTCTAACGTTCTGAATAAATTCTTGTTTAAAAGATCTGATTTCCAGCTTGCAGATGGCTAAGATGTAATTTGACGGGGTGAAAAAGTTTGGAAATCTGCAGGTGGGATTGGAAATCCACTTTTCTTTTATCAGCTCTTGAGTTCGTTTAATGATTGTTTTTCTGTGAACACCCAATTCCTTTGAAAGCCTGTTTTCGTTTATTTTAATGCATTTGCCCTTCACTAAGAGCTTAACGATTTGAAAGCTCAATTTGTCAAGTTTGTATCCGTTGAGGAAGACGTACCCTTTTTTTCTTAACTCTTCTTCCACTAGATAGACTGGCGCATTTGGATCGTATTTTATCATTAGTTGGTTTGAGAAGAAAGAAGCTGAACTTGGTGGATGAGAGCCATCGACCAAGGGAATTTTGTTCTCTGCGGCAATTTGTTCTCTCCATAGTTGATAACTTGTGATATCTTTGTGGTAAAGAATTAGTAATGTGTTATATTCCGAATATCTTGACCTAAATGCAGCAAAGATGTGTGGATCTTCTTTAATCCATTTTTCAGCTCTTTCTTCATATGGGAGATCGATCCATTTTAGAACCAATAATGGGTATTCTTTGTATAGCCCAATGAAAGGAAAAATTGGAGGATTAATCACCCTGTTTTCAAATATTTCTCTAACCCTTTTCCGCACGGTGTTCCTATGTTTCTTGAGAATTTTTGAAAGGCAATGGACGTTGACGCTGACACCATTTCCATAGACCAAGCTCCTCAAAAGGCGATAATTCAACTCATCCATGTTATTTTGCGACATTTTCTATCTACTAGAGTGTGCAGATTTACATAAGAGTTATGTTAAAAACTTTTCTCTTTTGTAGAAGATCTTGGCATTATGGACGTTTAAGAGTGCCATTTTGTATATTTAAAAAGAATTTTATGTCGATAATGGTGTATACTAGAGACTCCGAAATTGACAATTTCTGACCCATTTGCAGCCTGATTTTGATTTCTTTGAATATTTTGACGGCTTTCGCTGTAAGCAGGGAATATTTACCTCAACTTTCATTGACCCTTAAGTCTTGAGAGGTGAATCAAAGTGAAAGAAAGAAATCCTTCAAAACAGTTTGAAAGCGAAACCAGCAAAATCGCCACCACGAAGAGTTACCGCGTCCAACACGACTCAACGTGCTTAAATTAGGTGATGCTTCTTGGAAATGACAGAGATCATTAAGGAGATTGAAAACAGGAAGAAAACAGGAGAGTTGAGTAAGAAGAGAGTTACTTGTGCCCACTGTGGAAGCACGTGGATTGAGCTGGTTGGGCTGATTGTCAGACACAAAGAAGGATCCGAGGACCTGTGCCTTCGCATCGGTATGGAATCAGAAAATTGTCAAACGTGTAGGTTTCGACCTTTAGAATGTCCAAAATGCGGCTCAAAAGATGTATACGAAATAAGGTTTGCCGAGGAGATCTCGGAAGAGGCTCCACTTACCTTCAGGGACATAAAGAAAGTTAGCAGAGGCTCAAACATCGAACGCAGATAAACAATCACTATTAGAGCATCTTGAAGTGGAAGTTGAGACCTTGTACTCTTCAGTTAGTAAAAGTGAAACAACTCCGAAGGAATTTTTCCAAAAATTGCTGGATGAGCAGAAGCTAAAGTATTGCTTTGAATGCACGTGCATTTTCTTCATAATTCTATGTTTACGAATGTGAAAGTGCAAGATATGTTTGAGCAAAAAAGCGATCCTTACGAAGAAATGTTAAAACCACTAAAAAAGGCAGCTTCTTTATTGAATTTGGAATCCGGCATTATTGAGGCTTTAAGCAGTCCAGAGCGAGCATTAGTTGCTTCCATTCCGGTCAAGATGGATGATGGAAAAATAGAGGTTTTTATGGGCTATCGCGTGCAACATAATACTGCAAGGGGTCCAGCAAAAGGCGGTATTCGCTATCATCCGGGGGTGTGTCTAGACGAAGTTAAATCGCTAGCATTTTTGATGAGTATAAAAAATGCTGTTGTTGGCATTCCTTACGGTGGCGGCAAAGGTGGAATTGCCTGCAATCCGAAGGAAATGTCACTGGGTGAACTTGAGCGGTTAACAAGAGGCTATGCAGCTGTGATAGCGAAGTTTGTTGGACCAGATCAAGATATACCCGCGCCTGATGTGGGAACAAACGCCCAGATTATGGGATGGTTCGCTGATGAGTACTTCAAAATTACTGGACAATACCTTGCTGGGGTTATAACTTCAAAGCCTTTAAGCATTGGAGGTTCAAGAGGAAGAGACGTTGCAACTGGTCGCGGATTATTGTTCACTACGCTGGAAGCTGCCAAAGTTTTCAACATACCGTTAAAAGGTGCACGTGTTTCTATCCAAGGATATGGGAACGTTGCACAGCCAATAGCCCGATATCTTTACGAATTAGGCTGCAAAATCGTAGCGGTCAGCGATTCCATAGGCGGTGTATATAACCCAAACGGTATGAATCCCGTGGCGCTTGTAGAATTTAAAGCAAAAACAGGTAGTGTAAAAGGCTTTCCGAGGAGCAGAGAAATAGGCACTGGAGACCCGATTACAGTAGACTGCAGTATACTTATTCCTGCAGCCTTAGAGAATCAAATAACTGAAAAAAATGCACATGATGTTAAAGCAAAACTTATAGTTGAAGGGGCAAACGGACCGACAACTCCCGAAGCAGATAAAATACTGCAAGAAAAGGGTATCGCTATAGCTCCAGATGTCCTAGCCAATGCTGGAGGCGTCATAGTAAGCTATTTCGAATGGGTTCAAAACCGCATCGGATACTACTGGACCGACGAAGAAGTCGACGAAAAACTGAAACAAGTGATGAAAGAAGCTTTCAAAGATGTCTACCAGACTGCGCAGCAACACAAAATAGATATGAGAACAGCTGCTTACGTCACGGCAGTTAGAAAAATTGTTGATGCAATGCGGGCTCTAGGTCGTATCTGACTCCCCTTTTTCTCAGGAAGTTAGGAAGTGAAAAAGTGTCAAACGCAAAAGATGCTAAATCGAGAGAACCAGAGTTGCTAGCAAAGCTTTATGAGACGGTTCTGGTCGAATCGCCTAAGATTATGTGTGTTAAACGGCACGTGAGTAGTGAATATGGTCAAGACCCACTTATGGATAAAATAAAGAAAGCTTGTGAATATGGCAGAGAAAGGAACGCAACTACGTGTGGTGACTGTCCTTATGGGGTAAAGCTACTCGAACCAAGACCAGTATACGATACCCACGAAGTCCTCAAGCAATTAAAAGAAGAGCAGAGAAGAAAGGCAACGTATATTGGCTGAAGGCTGTCTGGCTTTGCTATCAGGTAAACGTAAGAAAGAAGGAGAATGGGAAATCTAGAAAAGGAAATGAAAAATGATGTGTGAATTGAGAACGGGTCAAAAGGTTTGCCGGAAATGTTCAGCAAGATTCTATTGTGTAGAAGTTAAAAGGAAAAGAGAAAAAGGGGAGAAGAGAAGAAAACTTTTGTTTTCTAGATAAACGAATGCGGTCAAGAAAGAATGGAATAAAGAAATCCCATCTTGTAACTAGCGCAGGATCATTAAATAGGGTTTAATACCGTGTACCCATCAACAAAATTTTCGTTGAGCAAAACTTTCCGGAACCCAAAGTGTGCTAAAGGCGAATGTAGATTGGATATTGCAACCCAGAATCCGGAGTTGAGGAAAAACCTAGACACCGACGAAGGCGTAATAACCGGAGTAAAACTGGTCGATCTTGAAAACCAATCAATTTTTATGAAGTTCAGCAAGCAAAACGTGAGGAACCACAAAAAGTTCACATAAGGTAAAAAATCTCGATGCGAGTGAGCATATTGAAGGTTAAGGAGAAGGAGATTCGCATTCAGAACGTGGTGGCCTCGGCCTCCTTGAGTCAGGTTCTTGACCTAAACGCTATAGCCAAAGCTTTTCCACACGCCGAGTACCGACCGGAACTTTTCCCTGGACTTGCTTTTAGGCTGAAGCAACCGAAAACGTGCACCCTCCTCTTCAAAACAGGAACGATGGTGTGTACAGGCGCCAAGTCGGAGAGGGAGGCCAGAGGGGCAGTCTTGACTGTGGCTATGCAGCTGAAGAAGGCCGGCATAATTATTATCGGAAAGCCTGAAATTAGAATTGAGAACATCGTTGCCTCCGGAAGCCTCGACGGCCCTGTTGATATCGAAGAGTTATGCGAGCGAGCTCGCGTGGGCGGAAACCTCATGTATGAGCCAGATCAGTTTCCAGCCGCGATCTACAGAATGGAAAGCCCAAGCGTTGTCCTCCTAATATTCTCCACTGGCAGGATCGTGTGCGCGGGCGCGAAGAAGGAAGAGGAAGTATATGAGGCTATGGACAAGCTTCGGCAAAGACTGAGAGAAATGGGTGTTCTCTATGAAGAAATGATCTAGATTTGAAAATGCGAATAGAATATTGTTGAATAAGGGTTATGCCATAAGTGGAGGTGAAAATATGTCTAAGAAAAGCAGGAAAGAGAAAGTTGCGGGTCGGGAACAGCATAGACAATTGAAAAGGGCTAAGAAGATGAAGAGGAAACAGAAAAAGAGTCTTGAGCGTGCTAAAGAGCATAGGAAAGGGAAGAGATAGTTGACCACTAGGTAAAACTTGGGTCCTCTTAGCTCCGGGTTCATTCGAAGGTCGTTGAGTTCCATGTAAGATCTGCTCATAGCGTCCCAGTATATCCCGGGACTCGATTTTTCCCCTATATACTTACACTCAATTATGGCCACATAAATGGAGTATTCTCCGGAGATGATCGATTCTGCAACCACTACGATATCAGGTTCCCATATGGATGAAAGACCTGGCACTTTGGGTTTGCGTAAAACCCTTGGGGCGAAGAATTTATACTTTTCAGCTATGATGTCCTCTATCACTTTCCGGACCTCATTCTCTAATCGATTCCCGTCTGAAGAACTCATCTTAATCCCTCATCCTATGTTTGAGGTTGGCTTGGGGAACATCGCTTCTAGAGCCTATTTTCGTAAATGGGCCTCATCAAGGACGCTTTGAGGGTCTTTTCCGGCACTATGAGGTCAGATCCTCGGGCCGGAGGGGGCTCAAAGGAGGCGATGCGTGCCCCGTTATATGTTGCGCGTCACCACGATGCATGAGTGATAGGATTTCCTGATCGTAAAAATATTTCCATTAACTGTGATTAATGGCAATGTGCGTGCATGCGCCAGAACGGGTTTCTTGGTAGGATGTGACCTCTCCGGTCTCCGAGTCGGTCTGGAGACTGAAAGACTTCTTGACTGTGAAGCGATGCAGCCGCTTAAACCAAACATCTCCTTCTATCAGCCAGGCTCGTTAGATCAATATATGTAACAATTTACTTACGGAAGGAGAGCGGCTTCTTATGTAGCACCCATACTTGAGAAAGCTGAGCTAGAGAAACACAAACTTTACTTTGCATCGACGATTTATCTTAGAGTTGACGGGGAGGTAGCGGAGCGTTTCTCGCGGATCAAAGGACACTTGGGGGTGAAGAACGATACGGAGGTCTTACGTTCACTCATAAACTGGTACTGGAGGGAGCGTCGGGAGGAACTCGCCCGGTAGGAATCTTTTTTCTTAAAATGCAAACAACATTTTCCGCATCGCTGGCATTCAAAATCTTTCATACTTAGATTTGTCTTTTAGTTCATTTTAAGAGTTTTCGCGCCGTCTATTGATTTAATTTTTAGTGCACACACACAACCCTGCGTAGAGCGTGTACGGCGGCTCGACGGCTTCAGCGGCGCCGCTTAATTTGAAAGCTCGCGGGATATTTAAAGTTTAATCCTCAAACCCAAACCCATTCTCGTTACGGAGGTTTAACGTGGGCAAAAGAAAGAAGAGGAACTACGCATTTTCAGTTTCTATCTCTTTAGCAATGTCATTTATCACATCTTTGAGTATTAGCATTTGAATATGCCATCCAGTCATTTTATCCTTCAAGCAGTGTTTCACTCTCGGAAATCTCCGATCATCATCAGGAGTATATTTAATGTCAACTACTTGGTATCCGGGATTATCTGAAAAATCGTTTTCCCAAACAACCAAGAGATGGATTTCTCTGGAATTCTTTCTATCGTTTTCAAAATCGTCAATGAGCAGACTCGTTTTTTGTTTAAACTCAACGACAGCCAAATCTTGGTCAGTTTGTGGTTCAGGTAGTTCTTTCATACCGGAATGCTTGATGATTATTCGTCCATTGTATCTAGATTTCCCATGCAAACTATAGGTGTTGTACCCTTCTAAGTAACCCCTTCCAATCAACTCGTAGAATAAGGCAATAACTGCATTCTCATCTTTCGGCTCCCTTTTTAGACTAAGAAAATCCAAAGGGATAGGATCTCTTGTTAAGATATCTATATCTATATCTTTGTCCCTCTCTGCATAACCGCCAGCGCCTGCATCGACAACTTCAGTGCCAACAATCGATTTTGAGATGTTTTTTAGAGTTGCTCTATATGCGTCGGTATAAAATTCTGAGATTATATGCAATAGTCGAGTGTCGGTTATGTTCTGCTTACCGTAATTTAGCCTTGCATTTACGTTGATAATGCAATGAACATTCCGATTATAAGTTAGTTCTCCACCTTTTGTTGGATCTCTTATAAAATGAGAAGACGGGATTCCGTCGGCTGCAACAAAGTGTCGGGGATTTTCTATTAGAAGTTCTTTGACTTTTAATAGAGATCCGATATATACGGTAATACCCAAGATCCTGCCAAAAAAAGACTCATAATATTCTACATCTGGTTGTTCTTTTAAACTCGAATTCTGGAGTAGTGTTTTATACCCATCTTTATTGGTGAAAGTTTTCGTCCAAATTATATTCTCATTAAAGGCTGGAAATTTTCCTCCATTAGGTATATCATAATCTACTATGGAGGGCTTTGGCCTTCCTGCCGGAATTAAATTAACTGCATATTGTATATCCCAATGCTTGTTATCAAATTCGACATGAAGATTCTTCGATGCAACAAAAATATCTCTAAGTTCTCCTTCGAATTCTGAAGGAACACTATCTCCACTTTGGATGTCAACTACTATTTTAATTGGTTTTATATCTCCGAATCCTTGTAAACGATTAACATCGCCTGCATAAGAATAAGACCTAAAGTACCACTCAATGGCAATAAGCATTTTGTCGAGATTGTTCTCTGCGATATTATCAGAAACCTGTTTTGAATATTCATAGATCATTTTCACAAATTCAGAAACGCATTTCCAAGGAAATCTATAAATCACTGTAGTCCCATTTGGCGCTTCAACTGATACGATAGGTTGTTCTACAAGAGTCACAGGTTCTTTTACGTACCGATATGCATTATTACATGTTACTACCCACTTAGACTTGTCAACAACACTTTCGACTATAAAGAGATCTGTTGACAACAGAACGGCCTTTAAACCCACTCCTTGGTGCCCCTGTATTTTCCAATCGTCTCGGTCTTTGTCTGTCCCACCAATGCCTAATAGAGTAATATCGGGAGGAAAGCCTCGTCCATTGTCGACAACAGTGACTTTTTGCTCGGATAACTCCATTTTGATAGATATCGTTCCCCTCTCAACCGTGGATTTTTGTATTGCATCACGAGCATTTTGAAGAGCCTCATGAACAACAATCCATTCCAGGGGATAAGCTTCAACGGTTCTTTGCATCAGTCTTCGTAGGTTTTCTTCAGCAGACCCTAATAATTCGAATATGTTATGTGTTTTAACTCCATTCACAGGTGATGCCCCCGGATACTAATCTAGTATGGATCTTCCTAAAATATTAATAGTTTGGACAGCGCAAAAAGCGACGGTTAGTTTAGAAATTTTTAACTAGAGACTTGTTGCCCTCTGTTGCCAAGTTTCTCGTTCATCTCTCAGAAACTTCGCCAACAACAGCTGCTCAACATACTCACCGGAAGGCAGCTGGCATTAAACTCAGTATTTTAATTCCAATTCACCAAAAGGAAACAGTTCAGTTACACTATAATTTTTAGTAATTAAAAAGCGCGCGCTATTACGGACGGCCTTTTAAGGCGATCTTAACTTCTTCATCTAAAGCATTAAAAAAATCCTCTAAAGTTCTAGGTACTACGCGAATTTCAAATCTAATATTCTTCGCTTTAAGTCTTTCTTGGATTTCTTTCTCCAATCGCTCAGAATCATCCTTCAATAGATTTGTGAAAAATATGACACGCTTAATGCCTATTTTATGAAACAAATCAAGCCTTTTCTCAATTTTTGTCTTTGATAAGTCACCTGCTATTGACTTCGCATCTCCTTTATCGATGGCTAGTTTTTCCCTGAGCAGTATTGTACATTCGATATCAGTATTGCTATCTTTTAAGTATACATCCAATTCGACATCCGGCGGAAACATTTTGAAGAGTTCAGCTTGAACCCCAAGAGATTGCATATAGTTGTATATGAAGTAAGCTAGATCTTTGTCATCCTTTTTAAGCTCACTAAATTGTTCATTGAATAGATAAACTCGTGCGCATATCTGTAGATGGCTACACTTAGGGCAGTTTAACTTTCTCCTAAGAGGATGTGAACCCATTAATAGTTCAAAGTTTCCGCACTTCGCGCACATACCAACTTGGAGTTGTGGTGTCATCAGATCTTTGATCTGTTGTAACGATTTTATTGTTTGAGTATCCCTTAAAGCGTCTGGCTGTTTCCGCCATTGAATTATTAGAGATTCTAGTAAAATCGCCGTATAGTATTCGACCGTATCTTTTTTAAATAACGATACGGGCTGCTCGGCCGGATATTTCCTTAGAGAATTAACTATATCAGGTATGATTTCAGGTTTAAGCTCGTCTGTTAACAGCTTCAGTTGTTCAGCCAAATCAATAAGAGGAGCGAAGTATTCTGAAAATATCGGACCTATTCTCATAGAAAATGTACTTTTAGCTAAAGTAATGAGTTTATTTACTTCCTCCAATTCCTCCTTTATCGGTCCATTTAATTCAATTAAACCAAATGCATCTTTTCCCGGAAAAACACTAAGTCTTGGTATATTTCTATGATTGATAAATAATATTTCAAGAGCTGATCTATATTCGGATTTAGCTACTTCGACCAATCGTTGTATGACTCCGCCTTTCCATAGTTGTGGTGTCATATATCACTCCTCTTTGGCTTCGAGATATTCAACAGATGCGCCTATCGCGCCTCCAGCAAGTAAGCCCAGCAGAGCACCTATCGGACCGGCAACTACACCTCCGAGAAGTAAGCCTCCTAAAGCTCCTGCTATAGGTCGCGTTCCAGGCGCCGGAATAGGTAGCTGTCCTCTTTCTAATATGGTAATCCTACCCATGTAGTCTATGTAGATTGACGATGAGCAGTGAGGACATCTAATTGTCCGTGGAGGTGGATTACGGATAAAGAAGCGTCCTTTACATACCGTACAGGTGAAGTCCCATTTCTCTTCTGTAGCTTCATACTGACGGTATACATGCTCAGCTAAGCAGGAAGAGCAACGAAGTGTAAAAGAATAGGGTAGCTCGGTTTTGGCGCTAACATCCAAGTACACTTTTCTATTACAAGTGCGGCATATCACAAATACACCCAAAAAATCACCTACTCTTTTGTCATTTTCGATAACTTTAGTTCTAAATTAGAAAAGATTTGAGACACATTATCTCTACTCTTTCCCCAATCAAACAACTGAGCCGTTGGTGATGAAGAGATTTTCACTTTTACACCTCCAGGCTCAGGTGTTAAAAGAACCTCGATATTTTCACCCCATGATAATATAGAAGGGTCTGCTGTTGCCTTAATTGAATTCCCTCTGCGCTCTCTGACCTCAAATCCGCACTTTTTTAGGGCTTCTAGTGAAGCATTGTAAGCCTCTTTGAAGGAGGCTTTATAGCTCTTAGACTCTGTGACCATCTAAACCCCTTCTCTTATTCCTTCTCGACGTTTCTTTTAAGGTCTTCTTTGAAATATCCGATCAAGTTCTTCCTTTACAAGTTTTTCTATTTAAGCAAAACCTTTTTACTTGCTGTTAACAAAACTTTTTCGCGCGCGCTATGTAACGCAAAAAATACCTACTTTATTAACCCTGACGACCTCATAATCCAAAAAATTGGGGGAAGTATTCTCTTACATATGTAATGGTAGCCCGGGGGAGACCTGTACATGTAAATATCTCATAAACAGAATTCGCAGTTAAATGATTCCAATATAGGTCAATAATGGCAAATATCGTTTTTCGATACGAGGGTGGTTACAGTCTGTTGAATATTTCTTAAATATTAAGATGCCGATACCCAAAATCGCCCACTGTGTTTTGTTTGGTTGTTTCGGCAATGGTAAATGGCGATGTTAGGCGTTACAGAACCGTAAAATTGCCTTCTGAGATGATAACTGCAGTTGAAAAGCTCATTAAGGAGCATCCTGAATATGGTTACACTGGCCTCGCAGATTTTATCAAGGACGCCGTCAGGCACCATTATGTTTGGTACGTTCACAAGATAAGGTTTGTAAGAGAAAAAAGTGACCTTGAATATGAGATTGATCCAGATGATCCAAATTTTTCTGAAAACGTCCTTATCAAATTGGCAGATCCCAATATCCCTGAAAAGGAACCCTTTTCCTATTTATACAGAGATTTTAAGGATACTACGACTAAAATGGACTATGCATTGGTGATAGGCTTTTCTTTTAGGGACCCTACTATAAATAACGCCTTTATGAAAATGTTGGATAAGAATCCAGATTCAAAAATCATCGTGGTTGATCCCCACGCCAGCATAAATATTAAAGAAAATTTATGTAAAGATGCGGACAAAGCCAATGAGCTGATTAAGCTAAAAAGGTTAATGCCTATCGAAATCTTATTTGATGAACCAAAAAAAGTCGATATGATAAGAAAGGATACTCAAAAAGTCCTCTCTATGGTATAAGGAGCTATTAGGTCAGACATGGTAGCAGTGATTTTCCAGCAACCAGATTAGAACTGGATCAAACGTATGAATCTAGAACTAGAAAAACAACATCACTTTACGGAGTTTACAGTTAGCATATCGCAGAACCAAAAGAGCCGATTAGAATGTGAAAGCAATGATAGGTTATAAACTGGAAACCTAGGTCAGAAACTTTGGAATACAAAACGACATAATGATAACCGACGATTTTGATTTGCGACCGTTAAAGGATTTTTATTGGCTTTCTGCAAGAGGGACATTCGAACTCTGCTATTTCCGTGTGTAAAAGAAAAGAAATTTCACATTCTTTGTTGGGACAAGTGATCTCAGTATAAGCTTCAGGAAATTTTCGCAAAATTGGGATGGGTTTGTACGCTTCAATAATGGATCTTATGTAATCAAGATGTCCTCTATTCTTTGGGTCATACAATACATAGTGATCTAAGTAGGGAACGGGAAAACGAACTGGTATATCGAATTGTTCAAAAACCCATATTTCCTTATTAAGCTGGCATGCTAATCCGATTTCAAATGAGATCCAATTTTGTGTATAAATACCCCGATCAATAACATTTGGCCCAAGTAATAAGAAAAGGGCGTCCGATTGAAATATTTGGTCTTTAATATATTTCCAAGGAGGGGGAGGAAAATATTCGAATTCTACAGACACCGCCTGTACGCCTGCAAGTCCAGAGACTTTTAGAAAGTAATCTCGTACTTCTTCATCTGCACTACTGTGGGAGAGAAATATTTTCCCCATATCTTTCCCACATAGGACGTATTACTTTTAAGTTGCTTAAAAAGAGTTCAATACATAGGGAGGTGATGTAAAATTATAATTAAAATGTCAATTGGCAAAGAACAGCTGAGAGATCTCTTCAAGTCTAGCCTACCCAAGAGTGCGGATGTCCGAGATATTCGTGTAAAGACCAGAGAGGGAGAAGAAAAAGATTTCGAAGAATTAATATTTCTCATGGATATGCCGATCACTGTTCCTGCCAGAAAGGAGTAGCACGTTACAACTAAGATATTCTTCTACGCAGCAGCCAAGGGGCTAAAATCAACACCTTTAGACGTAGAGGAAAACCAACAAGTCAGGCTCCCACCTAAACCTATTTCTTTCCGCGTACCTTTTCTCAACCGTTTTCCAGACCTTTTCGAGTATTGCCGCCAACTTGTCGTCAGGTATAGACAAAGCACATACCCCACAACGATCAAATGATTGTTAATCTCACGACATCATTAAGTTTTTCCTTTCCTCTCTTATGTAAAACACTCATTGTTCTTCACATACTAGTGTTTCACAATTCTAATCAGTTCTTTAGGTTCAGCAACAACTTTACCACATTTCTCTTAACAATTTTTTAAGGCATGTAGTATTCACCAAGATTTGGTGATGAGGGAAGTGTCTTGAGTATTTCCTTAATGAGCAAAAATTCGCTCTCACCTTTTAATTGTATAAGTTTCTCACAAAACACCTTGGCATGCTTGTATTTCATAAGATTGATCTTCGTGTCCCCAAACAGTGAACGCAAAGTTTCAACTGTTTTCTTGTCAGTCAACTTTTTTCTTGAGTGACTAAGGCTATGACGAATGGATTTTAATTCTTGGTTTTGCTCCTTTGAAAGTTGCTCATACACTTGATATAAATTCCTGTATTTTTCTTCTCTGCTAACTAAGCGGATACCCTTGTGATGAGCCTCCAACAATTCATAAAGACGAGGAAATCTGTCACTTCTAATTATAATCAACATATGCTGTTCAGTTTTAGAGTGAGGCGGGCCCCTCATTAATTCTACTTCCCTTGCAAAAGGAAATTCAAAAACTTCTCTTTTAACCAATTTACCATGTTTCCTTTGCAAGTATTCGTCTTGATACTCCTCACCTAACGCTTGAATCGGGTCTGACATATCTATCGAAGAGTGAACAGTATCCACAAATGTGTAACCATCTTCGAATTCTTTTCTCAGAACTTTGTTTGTGTCAAATATTCTTGTTATCTTCCATTCTTCTTCCAAATGAGGTTCCCTTCGGTCTAGCCTACACTACATTCTTTGCAGGGAGTAGTCCGTCGTTAGGAGGACGAAAACGCATAATCATCACGTATGGAGCGGGAATAGTATATTAAAGTATGAAAGCCGCTTTTATAAAGTTCACTTCGGATTAATTTCTTATCTGAATTAAAGCCTTGACTTTAGGCTCTGAATCTTAATGTACTTGCATGCATGCGATTAAACTAGATTAATGGCATGCGTGCACACTCCTTCGCTAGGCACTAGGAACAGGCTTAGCGAGACCCTCAACGCGGTCGTGGTACCCGGGTTCACCACTCGGCTTGTATTTCTCCTCAAAGCGGTTGCGACGTACATAATGGCAGTGACTGCCATTATCGGAAATCGGTTTCAAATCTGCCACGGTAGCAATTTTCTCACTAGTGAGACTTCTCTCTGGGCCCCTCTACGCTAAATGTTCTTATATGTGGGTTCTCCCACTCATCTCGGGATTTGGGTGTCTGGGGCTGGGGTTGAGGAGAGGCTGGCGAGGGTTGAGGGTGCTGGAGCAGGTAGACAAGAGGCTGAACCATATAGAGGTCGACGTGAAGGACTTGAGGGCGGACCTGCGATCCCTAGACGCCAAGATAGACCGAAACCTCAAGTGGACCCTGGGAATCCTGATCCCCATGTGGATAACCATAATACTAACGATAGTCTTCAAATGATCGGCGCGACGTACACGCATGCGTTCTCGCCCACTTACAACCATAACAGCTTATTGTTATGCTTTGGCTCGTTCCAAGAGGATCGTCGGGAAAATTCTGCAAAAACTCAACCCTGGAAATCATGATTCCCGAGGGAACGGCTCCCTGCAGTTTTTCCCCGCAAGGCCGTCACTCGATTTGCTGTTGTCGCCAGAGGTTGTAGGGGCACTGCCTCCAGCAGTAGGCGCTGCCCTTCAAGGAGCAGACCCTGCACTCCGCGCTTTCAAAGGGCCTACGCCTCCCCCTGGTCCAAACCCACTTTCTGGTGCCTTTGAGTTAGGTCACTTAAAATTAAATGCGATAGAGAAAGAGAGAAAAAAGGACGTATGGCTCAGAGCCTATGCTTATGGAAACTATATAGCTATTCTTGGCAGACGGATGGTTGAGGAAAAAACGATAGACGAAGTGCAATATGGTTCTTTTAGCGTTTCTACTGACCCAAAAAGGGTTGCTGAAAGCGATTGGGTATCATGGCTTGACAAGTGGGGAAAATGCGTCCAACAAATAATTGTTCCAACTGATGTATTGAAAGAGATTAAAGAAATCAAAGAAATCTGAACCAACTCTTCTTGCCGTGTTTTTTCATAGAGGCAACGTGGTGTTCGGTGCAGAAAAGATTTATTTTCTCCTAGTTCATACTGCTGATTAATGGAGAAAGAAAGGTTAAGAAGGCTTAATAAACGACATTCAAAATCGATTTTGATTTACGCTTATTGGGTCTTTTTCAATATTCTGACCTTATCTACATCTGCCAGATAGACTGTCGTCACTCCTTCAAAGGGGTAGAAGTCTATCGAAACTCTATTTCCCTTTGCCTTTTTTAAGACTTCTACATCTACCATTATATTTCCAACGGAATGAACTTTAAACAAGCCTTCAATGCTTAATTATTTGTACAAAAACTTTCTCATGTGCCTTTTCTATTCCTTTCGTGAAAGAGGTAACTTTGCGGATGCAACCTAAGTCGTATACAACAAACAATAAATTCTCATAGTGGCTTTTGTAAGCGGGAATATCAGCGTTTATCTCATCAATTATTCGTTTTTCGTCTGGAGGGTCTTTGCAAAGTTTGACATCGACAGCTGTTCTCAAAGAATCAGATGTAAAGTCAGGTTTGTATGATTTTGTTGAATATGAAAAAGATACTTGTTCTCTCTCAAAATCATAATCTAGGGCAATGAAGAGATTTTCCAGAGCGTCTTGAATTTCTTTTTCTTTTTCTGGTATCTTATGTATTGTTGGTCTAAGTTTTTCCTCAATCTTTGATATTACGCCGTTAAGACCAAGTTCTTGTTTCTCAGTAACTCTAACTATTGAAATCGGCCTTCGCTTTCTCTTTTTCTTCTTTTCGAGAATTCCTAATATTCGAGAAATTTCATCTCTTAGAACATGTTTTTTGTATATCAGTTTTCCTTTTGCAGCTGGTGATTCTAGATTCAAAGTTGTTCTTGAGACCACCGTCATAGTTTTTGGAAATGCCTGAAATGGCAAATCGTAGAAATCAACACCCCTCACAGATTCGTAGTAGCGGAATGGCTCTGTTACCTCTACGAATCTCTTAAATTCTTGTGGAAAGAATAAGCTCTGAATATCTGATATCAACTCATTCTCTTTTCCAGTATACGATTTTGGTCCAAGGCGCAAGTGTTCCCATCCGAGCCTCCATTTCTTCACTCTATCTTTAGTTTTTATCCATTCTGCAATAATCTTAAGATTTCGCACGAAATCACTTGGAATTGCTGTTTTGAGGTCCTGATGAACCGCCACATTAACGCCAAAATCTATATCTCTCAAATCTAGTCGTCTATAGAGTCTTTCGAGTATTTTCAAATGCTTAAGCTGAGCATGCATCCAGTATTCGTCACTCTCATCTTCTAATCCTCTTGGACTATCATGTTGAACATCTTTTCGCACAAGTTTTTTTACGAATTTGTTATCTTTGATGCGGAACTCAAAGCTTAGTAAGAGGTTGTTACTGGTGGGCAGAATTCGATCCAATGAGATTTCAAAACCGTCTTTCAGTCTGGATATGGCTTGCCTTTGGTCAGAGTAGTCGGGCATTGAATGAGCGTACAGATTGACTATCGCAGGAAATGGAAATTTGAGCTTCCTTACGAAAGGACCACTTGAAATTGCGACCGAATATTCACCTAACAACTCTGGTGTTTTGGCTACAAGTTCTTGGTTTAGTATTTCAAGGTCTTTCATTTCTGAAAGTGTTTTATTTATTTTTTCCACTAAGCCAAAGAGAGATTTCGCTGTTTTAGAAATATCACTCATGAGATCTCTTCCATTCAAATAATCTGTGAATTTGAACTTCACCTCGTTCATTGGAAACTATCTTTATCTTCGGAAGATTGATCTCCGGATACTTTCCTCTTACCAAGTCAGTTGTCCTAACATTCATTGCTAGCTCTTTCGGTTCAGTTGAAACGGGCACTACCTCCAGAGGATCAAGGATCAATATTTTCTTAGAGGCGATTGAACTTAAGTATTGAAGAAAATTCTCGAAAATGGTGATAAGGTGCACATTTTTCATTAACGCAGCAGCTAATGCTTCTATAAATGCCCATCCAAAATCTTCCTTAGCTTCAAAACCCTCCTTTAATTGTGTCAAAACATTCTCCATGTCTTTGAGATATTGCTCCCCTTTCACAGGGTTCTTTAACAACTTTACGTACTGTTCAACTAACGAAGAATACAACGGATATTGCTTCTGAACTCTTGACAAATTACTCTCTGCATCTTCATAGAATTTTTTCCTGAACTCCCGTACGCTCTTAGGTAACTTCTTTTTCAGCTCGCTGTCTTTCCTCGTCTTGAAGAAGACTATGGCTGTTCCATCGCCATCATTACGCAATTTTATTCGGTTATAAACAAACCTCTTATCTAGGTCCACCTTGATAACATTGGGAATTTCTTCAACAACGATATTGGGACGAAACAGATGAATCTTTGCTTGTCTCCTTTCAATCATTTCTCCCTTTTGGTCGAGGAATGTCAAACTGAGCCAAGCGTTCTGTCTTGCCTTCTCCAGCTGCTTGGATTGAAATACCATTCCCAGATATCCGTCTACTTCAAGTTTCTTTATCAGAAAGCTCTGATGTTCTTTTTTCATGTTCCTTTCTACTATATTGTATATTTCCTTCAATTGCAAAAACGAGGAAAGGTCTATGCGGATACCATGGTAGTCGATTTCTTCCCAAATAGCATGTAAAGGAATCTCTTCGCCTTGTAAAGCCGTTTTTGGAACGAAGAAGGACTTTACAGGCATAGAATCTGTCTTCTTTCTAGACTGTTTTTTGTACTGTAATTGGAGATTTAATAAGAACATGTTCGCCTGTTGACACGACTGTTGTTTCTTCGTACGGAAATGAGTCCTTGCATTCGTCATTGCATTTTGGTTTATGGTAGTAGATTAGTGCGCATTCGGCACGTTCTCGGTCTGGGCTTGTAACTCCAGCAAAGTTAAAACATATTTCTGACCCTGTGGGAACCTCTTTTCTCCACTCTGGCCACTTCTCATGCTTAGATATGCGGTCATTAACATCCTCAGCCTCACCAAAGTAGATTAGCTTGTTTATAGTTACGGTACCTTTTGCCCCCTCTTCCTTTGGCTTAATATACATACAAACATAGACAGCGTATACCCCCGACCTTGGCGGTATGCCCGATTTATTAACCTCACGCCAGTAGCCATCAAAGTTCAAGTTAATAGTTTTGACCATTTTTATCCGCTTTAAGAGTTAAATTGGATGTTTTATTTAAGATTTTTCAACAAAGTTTTACTTATATTACGTCTTACAAAACTTAGTCAATTCACACATATATCACACTTTGGCACTAGAAGAATTTTCTTTCACGGATTTGCTGAACGATATAAAGAATGTCTAAAATAAACATTACAAAACCAAGTATACGAAATGCTAAAATCGCTTGTTCAGCTGTCTGATAGGCGATAGCACTATATGGCAGAGCTCCTCGACTGTTCCTCAGCCATGTTCCGTCCCTCGACCGGAACAGCAGGCACACACTTCATAGAGGCACCGGACTTGATTTAAACGTGCTCGTCGCGTGGTCGGCAAACGGATCTTCCGCCTAAAAGGGCTCTCCACATCGATCCAAACGGGTAAGAAGCCTTGGTTAAGCCGGAAATATTAAACCTCGATTCCATGTTGTTATGGAAGGTTAGCGGAACAGGAGAAAAACGATAACACGTGAGGACAGATCCCGAAGGTTGGGGGCGAAAAAGGGAGAATGCCGGAAGCTAACCCGTAGATAGCTGGACGTTATGAGGAGAACAGGGGAAGAATAGAGGAAGTTCCTCCAAGAAGTTCCTCGAAGAATCCTGAGAGGGCTGGGGGGAGGCCCCCTTTCCCTCCTCTCAAGCCTCTTGGAAGACCTGGAAGACTCTTGTGTGGTTTGTCTAAGAAAGTCTGCAGAAGGCGTGGAAGACCGCCTAGGCCCCTGTTTTCTTCGAAGAAAACGGCGCCTCGTTTCCTCTTCCTAGAATCCTCAGAGGATTCTTCCTGGACCGTCATTCGATCTTGAGAGAGATGCGCTGCGAGGTAACTGGGGTCAGATTCCCAGCTTTGGTATGTAGGCTAGGTATGCCCTCCTCAGCTCCTCCTTGTCTATGTGGTGGTAGATGTCTATGGCTTCGCCCCTTTTGTCTCCTCGGAGCTCCTTGACGTACTCTCTTGGCATGCCGTTTCTCAGGAGCCAGGTGGTGAACCAGTGCCTGAAGCAGTGGGGCCCGAAGTGGTCCTCTAGCCTGGGCGATTCAGGGTTGTGAAGCCCTAGGCGCTTGGCGTACTTGACAACGGCGGTGTAGACCCCGTTTCTGCTCAGCCTGCCGAGGCTCTGGTAGCTCACGAATAAGGATCTGGTTCTCGGGTTGAGTTTCTCCCTCACCTTTAGCCACCTTCTCAGGACCAAGGCACATTCGTCGTCGAAGAACACGACCCTGTTGCTCCTCTTCGGGGTTGGCTTTAGCGTTATGGAGTAGTCTTCCCAGTGGATGTCGCCGACGTCTAGTTTGAGCAGCTCACCCCTCCTCACGCCGGTTTTGGCCAGCAGCAGGGCTATGGCCTTGTCCCTGGGATCCATGATCGAGTTGACCAATTTGCTCATCTCCTCCACGCTTAGAAGCTTCCTCTCAGGGTCGTCGTAGCCGTCCTTGTAGCGCCTCAGATATCTCTTCCTGAAGGGCAGCACCGTGTTAGTGCTGACTAACCCTTCAAAGGCTAGGTAGTCGTAGAAGGCGGACAGCGCGGAGAAGTAGTTCTCCACGGTCTTGTGCTTCACGTTCCTCTCATATTTAATGTGTTGCAGGAAGCCTTTTAGCACGTGCATGTTCGCATCATCTAGGTTCACGCCCCTGTTTAGGAGGAATTCGACGAAGATGAGGAGGCTGGACCTGTACCTCCTTATACTCTCGTTGGTCATTCCCCTCAACTTACAGTCTTTGCAGAAATCTTCGATAAGCCGTCCGGGGTCCTGAATCAGCTTTAGGCTCATCCCTTCCACCTCCAGCCCCTCCCTTTGTACTCGAGGAGTCCGTAAGCCTCTAGTGCCTCCAGCTGCTTGGTTACAGCCCTCACGAGTTCGGTGTCCGAGGGGTCTATGTTCAAATGGGCTAGGATCTCCTCCTGGGTGTGTGAGCGGCCTCCCCTAAGCAGCTCGATGAGGACCCTGTCGAACGTCCTAACGCCCTCAAACCCTTCTTCGAT
>Ga0315310_10000443_pt1 | contig 26416 bp, 25 predicted proteins | sample TDP5_MG_FD_203630 | JGI IMG/M metagenome (GOLD analysis project Ga0315310, IMG submission 203630) | Freshwater sediment microbial communities from Lake Towuti, South Sulawesi, Indonesia - TDP5 | ecosystem: Environmental > Aquatic > Freshwater > Lake > Sediment | place: Indonesia: South Sulawesi...
CCTATTGTGGGTTAGTCCTCTGTGCAAAGGATAGTGGCAAAAAGAAAAGCCGGAAGAAGCGCAAGCGGCGAAATAAATTGTTAAGTTGCGTATTTTATCAATCAGCGTTTGCCTCATTACAGGGTAGTGAGTTGTCCCGACAGTATTATCAGAAGAAATTAGGCGAAGGGAAGAAACCGAAACAGGCATTAAGAGCATTGGCGAAAAAATTAGCCGAGATTGTTTATGCAGTTTTGAGAAACAAGGAGCCTTACGACGAAAAAAGATATCTAAATTAACTATTGACTTTACATAGAGAATCAATACCATTGTTTTTATCAGAGCCTCCCATATCTAACCATTATCTTGCTTCTCATATAACCCATTATTGCTATTTGTGAACTTTATTTCTAACTTCGTTAAGTCGTATTTCGGCATTACAAAAACCACTGTCAAGACAAAGCGTCTTTTCATACATCTTTATTGCTTCTTGCAATCTCTCAGCCCCTTCGTATGCCAGACCTAAATAATAATAAATTTCGGGGTCATGGGGATTGATTTTCAAGGCCTCAATAAATTTTATTATTGCCTTTTCATACTCTTTATTCAAGAGATATGATTGACCAACTTCTAATAATACCTCAATTTCTCCGTGTTCCATTTCTCCTTTCCTTTCAGCCAAAGGCTGAAATATGTAGACAACCGCAGAAATCGACGTAGATTTACATAAGTTTTGTTAACCTGATATTCTGATACTCTGGTACTCTGATTACCTATGAGTAATTCTGGCATCTCAAACCTAACTTTTACACTCTTTCTTTATTACTGTATTCTTTAAGTATTTATCATCCTTCTTAGGATATTGCACCATGTAGTGCAAGCCTCGCGATTCCTTACGCTGAAGACAACATTCAATAATTAATTTGGCAATCTCAGTCATATTTCTCGATTCTGCATTGATCAAATGGATACCATCCTCAAATTGCAAGTTATAATCCTCAATACATTTTTTTGCCTTATTAAGCCCGGATTCAGTTCTCAGCACCCCTGCATATTGACTCATTAGTTCCTTTATTTGAATTTTGAAATCCGGCCCGGTTTTTGCTTTTTCTTTCATCTTAATATGTCTCTTAATCCTTAAATCACTAATCTTCGCAACTCGCTCGACAGCCCTTGATGCAAATACCAATGCTTCAAGTAGAGAATTGGATGCCAAGCGATTTGCACCATGGACACCAGTGCAGGCACACTCGCCAAGTGCAAATAGTCGCGGAATAGAAGATTCTGCCCAGATATTAACCATTATTCCACCGCAAAGATAATGTGCTGATGGCACAACTGGGATCGGTTCTCTTGTTATATCAATACCCCATTGGTAGCATGTTTCGAAAATTGTTGGAAAACGATTTTTTATAAAATCTGCTTTAAGATGAGTTACATCTAACAGGACATACGGGTCATTGGACTTTAGCATTTCCGACAAGCATGCCCGGGCAACAACATCCCTTGGGGCAAGGTTTTCAAACGGGTGGTATTTCTTCATAAATGGCTCACCCTTTTTTGTTCTCAGAATTCCGCCTTCGCCCCTTACTGCCTCAGAAATAAGAAATGAGCGACCGTCAATTTTAATATTGTATACCGCTGTCGGGTGAAACTGGACAAATTCCATATTGGCTATAGTAGCCCCCGCGCGATAAGCCATGGCAATACCATCTCCAGTAGCAATTGGAGGATTGGTCGTATGTAAAAAAACTTGCCCAATTCCCCCCGTTGCTAAAATGGTTGTGTTGGCAAAGATAGTATCAATTTTTTGCATATCGCCATCAAAGTAGTAGAGTCCTGTACATTCATCATCCTCGACAATTAAATCAAGGACAATTTCATTCTCACTTATTGTAATTCTATGTCGCTTTGTCTCTTCAATGAGAACCCGCTCTATCTCCTGTCCGGTAAAATCCTTGGCATGAACAATTCGTCTATGGGAATGACCCCCTTCCTGACCCAAATCAAATTTGCCATCATTTCGTGTGGAAAAACGACAACCCATATCATACAATTCTTTAACTAATGTTGGACCATTCTTTACCATAATCTCAACCACATCTCGGTCGCATAAACCTTCACCAGCTTTTAATGTATCCTCAATATGGTAAGAAAAATTATCGTCATCACCAAATACTGCAGCAATACCACCCTGGGCGTAGTTTGTGTTTGAATCAGCTTTCTTTTTCTTGGTCAGAATGAGAACCTCACCATACTTTGCAGCTTTTATTGCGAAGGTTAATCCGGCAATACCCGAGCCTACAATCAAGAAATCCACCCTTCTGGGCATCAAATAATTGTATACAAAACTACTAAAATGTCAATCATTATAATATTATTATATCAAAAATAAACTTTACGTCAAACCTTGCTGACAGAATAAATAATAGAATCAAATTTATACTTGATTCTATTCAAAAATAGAATATAATATTGAAGGATGAAATACTTAATAGGTCATTCAAATAGATTAAAAGAGACAGAATTCGAGATGTCATTAAGAAGACCTCTTGCTGTAAGAATCAACAACTCTTTTATAAAGACATACAAGCTGATAATTGACGCAAACTTCCCCAAAATATTGACTTTAGAATAAAATGCATTATAATAGTTTATGAAATATAAAAAGAAGCAAATCAGCGATGAAGAACATAAAAAGATATTTAGGTTACTTAAAAAAAAACTATCCAAAGAGCCGATTCTTTTTGTCTATGTTTTTGGGTCATTCATTACCGCTCAGAAATTTAATGACATTGATATTGCGGTATTTTTTGATATAAATAGAATTTCTCAAAAATCATTGATGGAATACGAAATTGAGCTTGAGCAAAGACTGTCTGAAATCCTTAAAGGATACGAAATTGAGGTTAAAGCACTAAATAATGCACCAGTTTCCTTCAAATATCAAGTTATAAAGACTGGTCTTCCATTACTGATTCAAGACGATGATGTAATGGTCGATTTTGAGACTCTGACCTATTCAATGTATTTTGACTTTGCGCCTTTTCGTAGAACATATCTTAAGGAGGTATTAGGTGCCAAAGTATAATGGCGATAGAATAATAAAACTTATTTCTGAACTTTTAGTGGCGTTGCAGAATTTGCAGGAACTTGCTCAATTATCAATAGAAGATTTCCTTTCTGACCGGCATAAAATAGGAAGTGCTAAATATAATTTGGTCGTGGCAATCGAAGCTTTGATAGATATTTGTAATCATATTATTTCCAAGAACCGTTATCGCAGTCCGGAAGATTATGCTGATACATTCAGGGTAATGTATGAAGTTCGTGCTTTTGATGCTAATTTAACTAAGAAACTTGAAAAAATGGCACGGTTTCGGAATCGTCTAATTCACATTTATTGGGAAATAAATAATCAAGAGATTTATCGAATAATGAATGAGAATTTGGGTGATTTTGAGCAATTTTTAGATGCTATAAAGAAATTCATTGGTTATAGCGAAGGGAAATAGGATATAATAATGTGATTTTTCTATGAACATCTCTGAAGCGAAAAAAGAGGTAGAAAAGTTAAGAAAAGAAATAAATTATCACAATTATCGATATTATGTGCGTGCTAAGCCGGTCATAACTGATTATCAGTATGACAATTTGTATAAAAGACTTGTAGAACTGGAAAAACAATTTCCCGAGCTTATTACTTCGGATTCACCAACACAGAGAATAGGTGGTGAGCCATTAAAAGAATTCAAAACTGTTGAGCATAAGATAAGGATGCTCAGTTTGGATAACACATATTCTGAGGATGAAGTGCGTGAGTTTGATAAAAGGGTGAAGAAGGGGTTGGGCGAGGAGGCAAAATATGAGGTTACCCTGAAGGTTGATGGTGTAGCCGTCGCCTTGCATTATAGGGAAGGTAAATTTATCCTTGGCGCAACAAGGGGTGATGGAATCCATGGCGATGATATTACCCAAAACTTAAAAACAATTAAGGTAATTCCGCTTCAATTATTGACAATCGATAAAGAATTTATGAATATCGAGGTAAGGGGAGAGGTCTATCTGCCGAAAAAAGCCTTCGAAAAATTGAATCGGGAAAGGGAAGAGAAAAATGAACCGATCTTTGCTAACCCAAGAAATGCAGCAGCTGGGACATTGAAGCTCCTCGATTCAAAGGAGGTTGCAAGGCGTGGTCTCGACATTGTTATCCATACAATTCCTGAGGTACCAGGACCACATTATCCCTCACATTCTCAAACCTTAAGAAAACTTGGCGAGGTGGGTTTCAAGATTATTTCATATCTGAAACTATGTAAGAATATTGATGAAGTAGTCGAATATATGGGGTATTGGGAAACAAAAAGGGATACCCTCGATTATGAAGTTGATGGTCTGGTTATAAAGGTTGACAACTTTGATGATAGGGTGACATTAGGATACACGATAAAAAGTCCCCGCTGGGCAATCGCATACAAATATCCAACGAGACAGGCGATTACAAAGTTGAAGGATATTCAACTCCAGGTCGGTAGGACTGGTAGGGTGACTCCAGTGGCGATCTTAGAACCAGTGCCCCTTTCTGGAACAACAATATCAAGGGCGACATTGCATAATGAAGATGAAATTAAAAGAAAGGATATTAGAATTGGCGACTATGCGATTATTGAGAAAGGGGGAGAGGTAATACCAAAGGTTGTTGGTGTTGTTAAGGAACGCAGAACAGGGAAAGAGAGAATCTTCCATTTCCCTACAGCCTGTCCAATTTGTGAAGAGAAGATTTATCGATTGCCTGACGAAGCAGATTGGCGCTGTGTTAACTCTTCCTGTCCTGCCCAGGTCAAGGCAGCAATCTTACATTTTGCCTCAAGACAGGCAATGGACATAGAAGGCTTGGGTGATGTGCTGGTTGACAAACTCGTTGACCTTGGTTTGGTAAAAGGCTTTGAGGATATTTATAAACTTGACATGAAGACACTCGCTAATCTGGAGCGTATGGGTGAAAAGTCTGCCCAAAATTTGACGAATGCTATTGAGGCGAGTAAAGAGAAGGATTTTGTGAATGTTTTATATGCCATCGGCATTCCTAATATTGGTATTAATGCCTCAAATCTCCTCGTGAATGGATTTAGAACCATTGATAGTTTAGTAAAAGCAAATATTGAGGATTTAACAAGAATAACTGGAATTGGTGAGGTTATAGCTCAAAGCATAATAAATTACTTCAAAAGTAAAAGAAATATAAGGATGATTGAGAACCTGCGTAAGGCAGGATTGAATCTCAAGGCAGAAAGCGTCGTTTCTGGAGGACTATTAAAGGGCAGGAATTTTGTTTTTACTGGTGAGTTGAAAACAATAACCAGAGAAGAGGCACAGGCAATGGTACGTAGGTTTGGCGGCCATCCCTCATCTTCGGTGTCTAAAAAGACCGACTATATCGTGGTCGGAACCGAACCAGGTTCAAAATATGAAAAGGCAAAGAAATTAGGTGTAAAAATTATCACCGAAGATGAATTCTTAAAAATGACAAAGGAGAGGTAATGTCTGATAAAGAACAAAAATTTGAGAATTATATTGAAAAAATTGTGCGTGAGGAGCTGCGCAACCTCCACCAGCGTGATAAATCAATCTGCAAATGTGACAACTGCTATCAGGATATAATGACCCTGACCTTGAACAATTTACCCGCAATGTATGTAACAACTGATGTTGGACATATCATGACAATGTATCATCTAAGTAAAGACCAGCTACAAGCCCAGGTATTGGTTGAACTTCTAAAGGCAATTGAAAAGGTAAAGAAGAATCCAAGGCATTAATAAAAAATTCTAAGATGGAAAGATCAAAATTCAAACTTACATATTTACAAATTCTCTGTTGTCTTTAAATTGACTATAGCTAATTGACTTTTTTATTATTGTCAATTAAATGTGTATTAATACATTCATTGATTAATGAATTAATGAATGCATAAATTAATAAATGAATTAAAAAATCAAAAATCTTTTCTAATCCTTTTTGTAGCTCGAATGACTAATTTCTCACAAGTGTTCAAAAAAGCTTTTACTTCTTTCGGATATTTTATCCAGTAAAATGTTTTTGGCCAGCGCTTTTCATATCTTATAATGTTCGCTACTTTCAATTTATTTAAGTGAAGACAAACACCGGGTTTCTTAATTTTTACATGTTTGATAACTTCATCAAGTTCCAATGGGCCTTTTTCAAGTAGCAGTTTACAAATTGCATAGGTAATTGGATAACCAAGTATGCGGCATATTACCGAGCCACGATATTTTTTCTCAAGAATTTTCATTGACTTCTTTAATCATTTTTTAATAAAGGAACCACTCTATCATCAATTAATTTTTTTATCTTTTCAATAAGTGAGGTGAGGGGCTGGTCGGTTTCGATAAAGGGAACAACCTTTCTAATCAACATTCGAACTTTTTCCAATTGGGGAGAGGTCTTTAATGGTTTAAGTAAATCTATTGCCTGACATGCACAGAGCAACTCAATGGCAAAAACATATTTTGTATTCTCTAAGACTTCGAGTGCCTTTAATCCTGCATTCATAGACATGCTGACATGGTCCTCCTGATTTGCTGATGTCGGGATTGAATCTACCGATGCAGGGTGACATAGAATTTTGTTTTGAGAAACTAAAGCAGCAGCAGTAACCTGTGCCATCATAAAACCAGAATTTAACCCAGGATTTTTCGCGAGAAACGGATTGAGTCCTGAGATTTTGCTATCGAGTAATCGAAAGACTCGCCGCTCAGAAATAGCGGCAAGTTCAGCAAGCCCGATTGTCATTATATCAAGCGCAAAGGCTATTGGTTCGCCATGAAAATTCCCACTATTTAATATAAGATTTTTTTCTGGAAAGATAATTGGGTTATCAGTAACAGAATTGATTTCAATCTCAATTGTTTTTTTGGCAAATGCAAATAAATCCCGAACTGCACCATGCACCTGAGCCAAACAGCGCAACGAATATGGATCCTGAACCCTTGGACAATCTTTGTGAGATTTTAAAATATCACTATCTTTAATCAGCCTTCTTATATTTTTTGCTGAAATTTTTGCGCCGAAGTGTGCTCGGACATTAAAAATATTCTGGTTGAAAATGCTGCCAGTGCCTTGTAAACCTTCAAGACTCATAGCACCACAAAGGTCAGCGAGACTACATAATTTTAAACCATCGTAGTTCACAATGCTGGCTAGCGCCGTTGAAAATTGAGTTCCGTTAAGAAGTGACAGCGCCTCCTTTGGTTTTAACACAAGCGGTTTGATATGGGCAGCACGTAATACCTTTTTTGTCTCTAATATTTTACCACTATATAAAACATCGCCTTTCCCAGTAAGTGTAAGACTGATTGCCGCCATCGGTGATAAGTCGCCAGAAGCACCAACTGAACCTTTAGACGGCACCATCGGCACGATATTTTTATTTACTAGTAAAATAAGTTTTTTAATCAGCCCTTGAGAAACACCACTATAACCTTTAATAAGGGTATTGATCCGCAGAACCATGGCAGCACGCACAAATTCAGCATCAAATGGTTTACCAATACCAGCATGGTGGCTTGACAGAATATTTTGCTGGAGTTTTATAAGATCCTTTAAATTGATTCGGACTTGAGCCAGTGCCCCAAGTCCAGTATTGATACCATAAATAGGTATTAGATCAGAAATATGCTTTTGTATAAATTTTTCTGCACTATTTACTATCTTCCATTGTTTTTTTGATACTGATATTTCTTCAAAATTACGCGCGATTTTAACAAGTTTGGCTATTGTTAAACTATCGCCGTCAAGAACTACCATTTCAATTTAAATTTTATACTGACTTTATCAATATTGGTTTCAATATCAAAACCAAACATCTTTGCCCCCACATAGGCATCAGCGAGTGAATAGCCGAAGACAAAAAGCCCCCACCAGAGCAGAGAATTTCTCTCAGGATAATTGCTTGCCATATGGGCTTTATATGCATAATAACCCAGTGCGATTTCGGTACTGCCAATTAATATACCAGGAACATACCGTTCGGTATAAAATTGACCACCCCCTGGAAAAATACATAAAAGCATCGCAAGGCTAGCCGATTTTTTTTGGGCATAAGTAAAGGATATACCAAGGATAAGTAATATTACGATATACTTGTTCATTTCGTAAATTTATATTCAAACCTTTCGATTGAATCAATTACAGCAATACAGTAAAAGGTTCGATATTCGATTTTCTGTTCATCAAGAAATCTTAACAAATCTTTTGCCCTGGTCTGGGCATTAGGTGCCGAAATGTATATCTCAATTCCTCGATAGTGTTGATCAAATCTTCGCAAAATTTCGACTTCTCCATAGGCAGTGAGTTTATCATCTTTAAAAAATTTATCGGGTGGAAATATATTATGGTCCCCAATGATTCCTTTCTCTCCCTTCAATTGCTCTTCCCACATTGCAATTTCCTGCTCCAGTTTGACAATAGAGGTCTTAAGAGGTAAATATTTGAATCGATAGATATAATAAGTGACAACAACTAAAATAAGTGCAATAATCCAGCCAATATATTTCATAGTCTCTCTATTGCCTTCTCAATCCCTTCTTTCTTCTTTAAAAAAATTCCGAGCCGTTCCTCTTCTCTTTTTTTAACATCTTCGCTTACCTTGTTTAGATATTGAGGATTATTCAAACGATACTTAATTTCATCAATCTTTTTTACAAGAAAATCTATTTCATTCTCTAAGCGCTCTTTCTCTTTCTTAATATTAATCCCCTTTAATACGATAAAACATTCAATTTCTGGTAAAATGCTTGTCGCTACTGATGTCTCTGGCTCCTTATTAAAACTGATCTCACTAACACCTGCAAGTTTCTGGATGATATTAGAATTATGCTGAATAAATTTCTGTTTTTCTTTATTTACATTGATAATTAAATTGAGACTTTCTTTCTGATTTATATTGAACATACCCCTTATATTTCTGGTCTCTTCAATAATTTTAATTACATCAGCAACATCTTCCTTTGCCATTGGAATAGAAATAGGCCTTGGCCATTCTTCAAGTAAAATACTTTTCTTACCGTACTCAAATCGTTGATAGATCTCTTCGGTAATAAATGGCAAAAAGGGATGGAGGGTTATCAGAATTTGTTTGAGAATATCTTTTGCGATATTGCTTTTATTATGAGGTGCCAATTTAATGATTTCTAAATACCAGTCACAGAAAGTATGCCAGACAAAATCATAGAGTCTTTTAGCAATTGCATTCAATTCATAATGTTGGAAATTGTGTCCAATGTCTTTTAGTAATTTGTTAAATTCGTCCGTAATCCATTGGTCATATATTGAAAACCCTTCAGACCTTGGTATTTCAATTTCTTTGAAATTCAGCCAGATAAGTCGCGAGGCATTCCATAATTTATTACAGAATTTTCTTCCCACATCAATTGACTTTTCTGAAAATAGAACATCTTGCTCACGCGGTGTAATGAGTAATAAGCCAAATCTTAATGCATCAGTACCATATTTTTCAATCAAATCCATTGGCTCTGGCGAATTCCCTAGGCTTTTAGACATTTTTCTACCTTTTTCATCCCGAATCATTGGATGGAAAACCACATCACTGAATGGGGCTTCTTTAGTAAATTCTAATCCTGCCATAATCATGCGTGCAACCCATAAATAGATTATGTCCCACCCAGTGGCAAGCGTAGAAGTAGGGTAGAATTTAGAATAATCTTCTGTCTTTTCTGGCCAGCCAAGTGTAGCAAATGGCCAAAGCCATGAAGAGAACCACGTATCCAATACATCTTCATCTTGATAGATCTCAGCCGACCCACAATCCGGGCACTGCTCTGGTTTTATTTCAGAAACAATAATCCCGGTAATATCTGTATTCATCTGTGTTTTTTTCGTATCTGTGTCATCAGTGTTGTAACATTTTTTGCAGTAGTAAATAGGTATTCTATGTCCCCACCATAACTGTCGTGAGACCACCCAGTCAATAACATTTTCTAACCAGTGATTGTATAGATTTACCCAGCGCTTGGGATAGATTTTGATTCTGCCTTCTTTTACCACCCTCAATGCAGGCTCGGCAAGGGGTTTCATTTTTACAAACCATTGTTTTGATAGTCGCGGCTCAATCACGGTGTGGCACCGCTCACAGGTTGAGAGTGGCACCTTATAATTTTCGATTTTCTCTAATAAATCCTTTTCTTTTAATCTTTCAATAATCTTCTTCCGGGCAACAAATCTATCAAGTTTATTAAACTCCTTTGCATTCTCATTAAGTGTTCCATCTGGATTCATGATATTGATAAACTCTAATCTATACTTCTTCGCCAGTTCAAAATCGAATGGGTCATGGGCAGGTGTAACCTTCAGTGCACCAGTGCCAAATTCTGGGTCAACATAATCATCAGCGATAATAGGAATGTCCCGTTCCATAACTGGTAATATTGCTTTCTTGCCAATAAATTTTCGGTATCGCCCATCGCCTGGATTGACACACACTGCAGTATCACCCAACATTGTTTCGGGCCGGGTTGTTGCAACGGTGATAAAATCTCTGGTGCCCTTTACAGGGTATTTTATATAATAGAGTTTATCCATCCTATCTTCGGTTTCGACCTGCTCATTTGATAAAACGGTTAGACATCTTGGGCACCAGTTGATAATTTTCTCACCACGGTAAATCAAACCTTTATTATATAATTCTACAAATACCTTAATTACTTTTTTTGAATAGTCTTGGGAAAGCGTGAAGCATTCCCTTGTCCAGTCAAGGGCACAGCCCATCTTCTTTAGTTGAATGCGTATCACATCAGCATACTCGTCTACCCATTTCCAGACCTCTTCAACAAATTTTTCTCTGCCCAAATCCTCTCTTTTTATCCCTTTTTCTGATAGTTTTTCTTCAACTACTACCTGAGTTGCAATCCCAGCATGGTCCATACCTGATACCCAGAGTGTTTCAAATCCAAAAAGCTTTTTGTATCTCGTTAGAATATCTTGGACTGTATTATTCAAAACATGGCCAAGGGTTAGTCGTCCGGTAACATTTGGTGGTGGAATAACGATTGTATAGAACTTTTTATTCGATTTTAAATCTGGAGTAAACAACTTTTCTTTAATCCAGAAATCGTACCAATTGTCTTCAATACCCCTTGGGTCATATATGCTGGAAAATTCTGCCATTTACTAAATAATATTCAAATTTCTCGTGATGTCAATGCTCAATCTCTCTTGACTTTTGCTCAGTTTTTATTATGCTTTAAGAGAATGAAAGAAATTCAAGAATGGCGATTGGAAAGGGAACGGATGGTTAAAGAGCAGATAATGACGAGGGGCATCAAGGATAAAAGGGTCATTGAGATGATGATGAAGGTGCCAAGACACTTGTTTGTTGATAAGACATATTATCATCAGGCATATAACGACTATCCTTTGCCAATCGGTTGTAGTCAAACGATTTCCCAACCATATATGGTAGCAGCGATGACTGAACTCTTGACATTGAATGGTGATGAAAAAGTTTTAGAGGTTGGCACAGGTTCTGGATATCAGGCAGCAATACTGGCATTATTGTGTTCGAAAGTTTATACAATAGAAAGGATTGCCGAGTTGACTAAACAGGCACGAGCACGCCTTGATGAATTGGGTTTTCAGAATATAAATTTTATGGTTGGTGATGGAAGCCTTGGCTGGCCAGAATATGCACCTTATGATGGAATTATTGTCACTGCAGGAGCACCGGATATTCCTACGCCGTTAATTGATCAACTTGCGGATAATGGAAGATTAGTGATACCTGTAGGAGGTGAATATTTTCAGATGTTAAATTTGATAACCAAGAGGAAAGGGCGAATATCACGTGATGAAATCTTTGAATGCACATTTGTACCTTTGTTGGGAAAAGAGAGCTGGAATGAACATGACTAGTAAATTTTTTAAACATGGGGCGTAGCGCAGTGGCTTCGCGCGCGTGATTCTGCTCCGCATCAATTTCGGGAGCTGGCCTAATGTGGTTAAGGCGCTTGGTTCGGGACCAAGAGATTGGCGGTTCAAATCCGCCGCTCCCGATGCAGATCATCAGAATATTGAGAGAAAAAAATTATATGATACTATAGGAGATAGGCATTATGAGTAAAAGGATTATCGCTGTAATTGGTGGGTCAGAGGCAAGCAAGAAACATTTAAAGATTGCTGAGGAAGTTGGTGCTTTGATAGCAAAAAATCGTGCAATTTTAATTACTGGTGGACTTGGTGGCATAATGGAGGCGGCATCAAAAGGTGCAAAGGAGGCGAATGGTTTGGTTATTGGGGTACTACCACTTACTAACAAGCACGATGCCAATCCCTATGTGGATATTCCAATAGTAACAGGTATGAATCAGGCACGTAATATTATTATTGCCCGAACATGTGATTGTGCAATTGCTATTAATGGTAAATATGGCACACTATCAGAGATTGCCTATTGTCTTATGTTTAATATTCCTGTTATTGGGATTGATACCTGGGAGATTGACGCACCAATATTTAAAACAAAAACCGCAAAAGAGGCGGTGTCTAAGGCATTTGAACTGATTGGCGAATGAGGGTCGAGGTAGTTGTTCAGGGATTTGTCCAGGGGGTGGGGTATAGATTCTTTGTCATCAAGAAGGCAAAAGATTATAATCTCAATGGTTATGTACAAAATCTTCTTGATGGTAATGTTCTCATTGTGGCTGAGGGCGAAAAGGAGTTGTTGCATGAACTTATTAATAATTTAAAAATTGGGCCAATCGGCGCCCATGTCACCTCTGTAGATGTTAAATGGTTTGAAGAAGACTTGGGATTCAAAAATTTCAGCATAAAATTTTGATAGGAGGCAGAATGGATTTAAAGAAATATATTCGTGATGTTCCCGACTTTCCTAAAAAGGGAATAATATTCAGAGACATCACAACCTTAATTAAAGAACCAAAGGCGTTTAAATTTGTTATTAATGCAATTGTCAATAAATACAAAAATGACAAAATAGACAAGGTTGTTTCAATAGAAGCGAGGGGTTATATTTTTGGCGGGGCAATTGCTTATAATATGGGGTGCGGTATAGTTCCGGTCAGAAAACAAGGAAAATTACCAGCAGAAACCATCAAATTGGAATATGACCTTGAATATGGAAAAAATGTTATAGAAATCCATAAGGATGGGATTAAGAAAGGGGAGAGGGTCTTAACTTTTGATGATGTCCTGGCAACTGGTGGAACTATGCTTGCGACATGTAAACTCGTTGAAATGCTGGGCGGTAAAGTTCTTGGTTGTGCATTTGTTGCAAATCTGACTTATCTAAATGGTGTAGAAAAACTTAAAGATTATAAAGTCTTTTCCGTGGTTGAATACTAATGGTTCTTCAGTTATTTCAGTACACTCTTATCAAAAGTGCGAGTAATAATTCTAACAAACGAAGAGTTAATTCGTAAGAATTTTATAAAATGAATATCAGAATTAAAGTAGGATGCTGTGGTTTTCCCGTTGATCGTGAAAGATACTTTAAAAAATTCTCAGTGATCGAAATTCAATCAACATTCTATGATTTTGTGAAATTGGAGACCCTTAAAAAATGGCGTGAGGAAGCACCAGAAAGCTTTGAATTCATTATTAAGGTACCACAGTTTATTACCCATCAATCAACATCACCTACATATAAAAAGGCAAGGAATCTAGGCAATCTAAATTTAGAACACCTTGGAAATTTCCAGCCGTCAAAAGAGGTCTTTGATTGTTATAAAAAAGTATGTGAGTATGCAGAAATTTTAAATACCAAGGTATTAATCTTCCAATCACCACCAAGTTTTAAACCAGAAAAAAAGAATATAAAAAATATGGCACAATTCTTTAAAAAAATTGAGCGAAGAGATTTTATTTTGGGCTGGGAGGCACGTGGAGTGTGGCAACCCGAACAGATTAAAGAAGTATGTATGAAACATGGACTCATAGATGTTGTTGACACATTTATCCGTGATTCAGTGTCTGGTGGAATCTTCTATTTTCGACTTCATGGTGGTAAGGGTTATCGAAAAATATTTAGTGATGTAGAACTAAAAAATTTATATAAAAAAGCACGCAATAAAACCGGTTATATAATGTTTAACAATATTACAATGTTTGAAGATGCACAAAGGTTTAAAAGGTTATTATCATTTTAATACAAATGGTGGCTGATTTATTGACTTTTCTCAATTTTTCTATATAATATACCCATGACAATAACAGATATCGAAGAGAAGATAGCAAAGGAAAGAAAGAGAGAAAGAAAGCTTGTCCATCTAACCAATACATTGGCGAGAAACTTTGTAGAATCGTTAAGATTAAAATCCAAAAGTGATGAGGGTGGAGTTGAATACATTTCAAAGAGCTTTTTCGATTACTTATTTTTTGAAGAACAGAAAGAGATAGGCGAAATAAACAAAAAACATATACAAGATTTTTTACTTGAGTATGCACCAAGAAGAGTAACTTTATCAGAAGAATTTATTAAAAAGACACCGGATTTTCTCATAAAACTATTTATATTCTTAGAAACACAAGGGCATATTAAGAACAGCGGACAACTAAACGATGCCTTAAAAGAAAACAAAATAGAATTTCTTAAGCTAATTGAGAAGCAGAAAAGGGCGCAGAAGAAAAAAACTGCAATTAACGATGAAAAAATGACTAAAAAACCTATGGCGCCCATACCACTAGTAGTGAAGGTTGGTAGGAACGACCCCTGTCCATGCGGTAGTGGGAAAAAATATAAAAAGTGCTGTGGGAGATTGGAAAAGATATAGCAATCCACGCTTTGTCTTTGTAAGAAAAAAATTACTTTGTTCATAACTTTTCTATTGATATAATTAACCTATGCGGAAATGGATTTTTTTAGTCTCATTACTTGTTAGTGCAAAAGCACAGATATCACCAGGTGATACTCAAACAGTCCGGATTGGATTGGCATTGTCGGGTGGTGCTGCTTTAGGGTTAGCACACATCGGTGTCTTAAAGGTGCTGGAGCGAGAAGAAATACCAATCTTCTGTATCTCTGGCAACAGTATGGGTGCATTGATTGGTGGTGTTCATGCCGCTGGCTATACTGCGGCCGAAATTGAAAGTATCGCTATTAATGCTAATTGGTTTCAACTTTTCAGTTCAAGTGTTCCATTTGGTGCCCAGTATCTGCCTGAACGTCAAAAGGGGCAACGTTATGTATTCGAACTACGACATAAGAATTTCTTCCCTTCATTACCAAGTGGATTGGTGTCGTTGCAAAATGTCGAGTTTCTTTTAATGAAATTGCTCTCAAAAATTGAATACAATACATTTTATCAATTTGATAGTTTATCTATTTCTTTTCGTGCTGTTGCCGTTGATTTACTGTCCGGTCAAAAAATAATATTTAAGCAGGGAAGATTAGAGCAGGCTATTCGTGCCAGTATTGCAATCCCCGGGGTATTTGCTCCAGAATATCTTGACGACAAACAACTTGTAGATGGCGGTGTTCAACAGTATTTATCTGTTGACCCACTATTAGAATGTAAACCTGATTTTATAATTGGTGTTTTAACGATGAAACATAATGAAGAGACAGGAATTTCTTTAATAGATGTTGTATCCCGCACAATGAATGTGGTGACTTTTCAAGATCTGGTAAAACAGAAGGAACTCGTAGATGTGTTAATCGAACCTAATGTAAACCCATTTCGTCACTCAGATTTTGTAAAGGCAAAGGAACTTATTGCTGCCGGTGAAGCAGCGGCGGAGGCTTCCTTACCGGTGATTAAATCCAAACTTGCCAACCGCAAATCGAAGGTACAACCTAAGACAGTCATTACAAGACCGCCATCAATAGTACGCTCGATACAATTTAGTGGGTTAGATGTAACAAAAGAATCAATGGTGCAAAGTGTAATGCGGACGCGTCCCGAAACTTATTTAGATTTTGACCTTTTAATAAAAGATTTAATTCGTTTGTTCAATTTAGGTCTTTTTGAAGATGTGAATTATCAATTGGCATTTGCGACAGTTGATTCCGTTGATGTTATTATTGAATTAAAGGAGCGTGATTATGGGTTTTATTCATTGGGTATTCGTTATGACAATGTGGATAATTTGGCTATCGGATTAGAAGCAGGCCAGGGGAATATGGGTGGGTCAGGTGCAAGTCTACGCGCAGCGCTTAACCTTGGGAACCCAAATGAAATTCGTTTTGGGTTAACCGGGACAAGACTCTTCACCTCGCCCTTCGGTTATCGTATAGACGGATTTTTTGGTGTGATTGTTCATTCATACTACGAAAACGGCACATGGCTTGCCAACTATAATACCCATTACCGTGGAGGTTTAATTGAGGCGGGTTGCATTCTTGGGCGTGATGCATTTTTTAATATAGGGCTGAAGTCAAATCAAGTTTTGTACAAATTTCCACAATCGCTACTTTTTGATTCTCTCATAACAAAAGAATGGATTGTAGGTTCATCATTCAATTTAGAATTCAATAATTTTAATGATTTTTATATACCTACAAGAGGATTCTCTTATCGATTTGCTGCCTTCCATTCTTCAAAGAGGCTAAAATCTGCAAACGATTTTCTAAAGTTAGATTTTTCTACTGAAGGTGTAAAATCGTTTTCCACACGGTTTCTGTTACGGTCCAATCTTGATATTGGCATTACTATGGGGCGAGTTCCATTATCAGAGCAGTATCATCTTGGTGGCGATAATCTTATAGGCTTTGCCAAAGATGAATTTACAACGGACCAAAAGATAGTTTTAGGTATGGATACAAACTTCAGACTTTTCAATCTCCTTAATCAAGATAATTTCCCTTTCTATCTTCAGTTACTTGTGAATATTGCAACCTTCCAACCTCTTGAAAACTTTGTTAAAAGTATTGATTCTGTTTCCGAACTAAATCTGGGTATTGGGATTGGTATCCGCACGAATACACATATTGGACCACTCCAGATTATCTTTGGTATCGCCAATTTTCATAAGGCTGAGACATATAAGGATGTAAGAATAAATTATTTCTTTTCCATAGGGAAGGAGTTCAGATACACACATTAACCATGCGAATCATAACTGGCTTCTAAATTCTAATATTTAAATTCAGAATTACCGACTACTGTCTGCTATCTACTTACTGCTATAATTAAGTAATTGCAACAAGATTAAGGTTAATACAAAGATAGTGTTCCTCTTTTTCTTCCGTACCTATCCATTAAAAGAAATATTACCATGCCAATTGTAACCCAGATAATTATAATAACCATTAACCTAAATAATATGGTAGAGAAACTAAAATTCACATGTTCACCAAGAAGGAAATGACGAACACCCATAACACCATAGGTTGTGGGCAAAACTAAAGATACCTTTTTTAGAAATATGGGTAAGACGGCTAACGGATATGCAATCGGTGTAACAATGCTTACTAAAGTTGATAGTGCCTCAGAGATGACCCACCACTGTTTTAAGCCAATCGTGAGACCAGCAATTAGAATGCCAAGACCATAAAGGGCGGTTATCATTAATAAGACCATGATTAATGCAAAAAATAGTCCACTAATTTTTAATGCAATACCGAAGACTATAGTAATTATAACTGCTTGAATGAGCATAATCAACCCCTGATGGCAGGTAGAATGGGCAGCCATGCCTGCGACATATACCCATCTCGGCACCGGTGCAACAAAGATCGTTTCGAGTGTTCCATACCACTGTTCTTTTCTCAGAGAAAAACCCATTGCCCAACATGCGGTATTCAAAAAGCCCATTATTAGATAACCGACAAAGGTGTAGGCAATCATATCGCTGATACCTGTGATATTTCTTAAATGCTCTGATGTTCTACCACCAAGCAATGCTACACCATAGAGAAAATAGGGAAAAAGATAGATAAATGGTTCAAAGAATTGTCTAATAAAATCTGGCTTATAAGTCAATTCGATCTTCCACTCTTTAATATTTTCGGCGTTGATTGCCCGAATATAGTGTGCTATTCTTTTCATTTATCTATTCACCTATTTTAACCATTTAACCAATTTAGTAATGTGCAAGTGTCCCTTCTGATTTTGTTCTTTTTTCAATTGCATAAAATGTCAGTAAACCCACCGGAATAATAACACAATCAATGGCGAGCAGGATCAAACAATTCTTCCAGAAGTCGAATTTGATATTTAGTAAAAGACCTCGCAAGGCAATCAGGGCATAGGTGAGAGGAATAAAAAGGCTTATCGTTCTGGTAACGGGATGAACTTCAACAGGATAGCGAATAGGTGAAAAGAGAAAGAGGGTGTATTCGAATACATGGAGCACGCCATGTGCTTCTTTTATAAGAAGCGTTACAGCCGCGGCGATGAAACCTATACCATAGAGACCAGCCAGTAATAACAAAAGAAAGAAGAGGATTGGCGCAATTTTCGTTAAGGTGATTTTCAAACCAAATATGAATACGCAGATTAAAATTTGAATAATAACAAATGCGGTCGAAAGTAATGAGTTGTACAAGCCTTTACCTATAAGGATATATACCGGCTTTACTGGTGCAGAAAGAATAAATTCAAGAGTTCCATAATATGTCTCATCCCGTAAAGAATTGCCCATACTCCATACCGCCGAGAACATGTATGTGCTGACGATTGAACCAACGAGGACATAAGGGATAAATTCTTCTGTTCCAGCAAGATTACCAAAGGCTGTACTACGCAATGCGCCAATTAATGCCTTACCCTGGAAGATAAGAGGAATTACCCACAGAAGTGGTGAGACAATCCAGAAGGCAATCTCTATTGGATACGCAAGAAGTATCTTAAAACTCTTCTTTAATTCTTCAATAATTACAAGCATAAGCAGTGAAGATACTAAATACAAAAATACACTGAATGCGCTGAATTCTGTGATTATTCATTCTGCGTATCCTTAAGGCTTGCACCAGTTAGATATACAAAAACATCTTCCAGGGTAGGTGATGTAACATCCACAGAAAGTATCTTCGCCTTATCACGCACTGCATCCACAACTCGACTCAACAGCGTCTCAGGATTGTCAGTATTCATCCTCACATAGATAAATCCATCACGCTTCGTTAGGTGTAAACTGAGTGATTCCTGTATGTTTGAAAATATCTCTTTCTCAAAATCCCCAAGACACTTTACCTCAAGCACCTGCTCCTCTGGCATACTTTTTTTTAATGCCGATGGCGCATCAAGTGCTTCAATTTTTCCTTTGTTCATAAAGGCGACACGGTCACACAATTCATCCGCCTCATCCATATAATGTGTTGTTAGAAGGATTGTCTTCCGCGCTTTCCCGGATAGTTCTTCCTTGATAAATTTCCGAATAAATCTTGCAAAATAAGGGTCTAGACCTAAGGTCGGCTCATCAATTAACAGAATTGGCGGATCATGTAATAAGGTTCGCGTCATTGCCAGTTTCTGCTTCATGCCGCTCGATAGTTTTTCAACCCTTTCATTTGCCTTTTCTTTTAAATCCATTAAATCTAAGAGATACTCTATTCTTTCTTTTATTTTCTTTTTTGGCACTCCATAGAGGGCCGCAAAATATCGGAGATTTTCAATACATGTCAATTTCCAGTATAAAGAGCGCTCGCCACTGGTGAGGACACCTATCTTTCTTCTGACAGCAATTGGATCTTTTCGCACATCATAGCCACCAACTATTGCAGTTCCTTCATCTGGAATAAGTAGCGTTGATATACATTTAATAAGGGTAGTTTTACCAGCGCCATTTGGTCCTAAGAGCCCGAATAATTCGCCTTCATTGATATCAAAGCTAATACCATCCACTGCCCTTACCTCGCTGTTGCGCTTCTTAAAGACCTTAACCATTCCCTTTAGTAGAATATTATTTTCATCTATCATATATATAATATTACACAATTATTCAAGATATTCAAGTGTTTTTTAACGCAGAAAAATTCGTTTTGCGCCAGAAAATGCCAAAAAGGGCTTGATATAGTAACAATTTTTATTATAATAGGTCATGAAAGGAGCATCCATGCTTAATAAATTTGCAATTAAATTGATTTGTTCTATTCTTATTGTAAATTTTTTGCCGGGCATACTCTGCCATTACAATTTTTCACACACTATTTTTGGGCAGACAACCGAAGAGAATTTTTTACAAAAGGCAGCAACGAATCTTGGCATCGAGTTATCTGAACTAAAAATTAATCGAGAAGACTTGGAATTTTATGGCTATGGAAAGTATCGGCTTAAAATCTTTGATACATTTATCTATAATCCAGTAAAAATTTCAGCACTCACAAGAACTATTTCAAAAACAATTTTAAATAATTCGGATTCCCTTTGGGCGCTTGCCTATTTTCCCTGGGCACGGATTGATGAGGGTGTGAGAAGGGGACTGCTTGGGCATCCTAGCAAAATTCTCTTCGACACCCTCAATAAAATTACCAACCGCAAAGAGGCATTGATGGGTCTATTAATGAATGATTTTGGCGTTGACTCCATCGAGTTTGGGAACCCATCCGACACACTCGTCTTTGGATTACTATTGCTACTTGCGGAAATTAGCAAAGGTTTCAGATGGATAAATAATGCTACAAATTCAATTACAAGCGCTGATATTGATACGATAATAGAAGGTCTTATTAATGAACGAGAAGATGGGTTGTCAAATAAGAAATTGGAAAAATTGATTGAATCAACCGACTTCAAATCTTTAGCAGCCGGGGCAATGGATTTGTGTTATGTAATTCAAACAGCACTGGGAATTTTAAAAACAACAAAACCTGACGCACCATTTGTCTTAAAAACAAAATATGGAAAGATAATTATTGGCACAAATAAAAATGACCGATACGAAGAACCCCCTTATCTATTGATTATTGATTTTGGCGGTAATGATTATTATGAATCCTGTGCAGTTACGAATAAAGATAATCCTGTTTCTATTGTAATTGATTTCGAAGGGAATGATATATATAAGGGGACGATTGGCCCGGGCAGTGGTATTTGTGGCTATGGTTTTGTTGTTGATTCGAAGGGCAATGACAATTATGTAGGGGAGAGGTTAGGGCTTGCAACGGGTATCTTTGGTGAGGGAATAATTCTCGACCTCGCTGGTGACGATAATTATTCAGTGGAACTTTATGGTGAAGGTGCTGGGCTCTTTGGCACTGGAATTCTGAGTGACCTTGATGGCAATGATTTATATATGGGATTCCAGGGCATCCAGGGATTTGGCTTTGTTAAGGGCGCTGGAATATTAATTGATCGACAGGGCAGTGATATCTATATCGCCCGTGATGATACCGTTAAATTTCCTTCATCCCAGACAAAGGAGCATAATGTGAGCCTTTCCCAGGGGATGGGTTTTGGAATCAGGGCAGATTTCACTGATGGCCATTCGCTCGCTGGTGGAATTGGCATGTTGATTGACGGAAAAGGGAATGATAAATATTCTTGCGGTGTCTTTGGTCAAGGTTGCGGATACTGGTATGGCACAGGATTTCTCATAGATTACGAAGGCAACGATGAATATGATGGCATATGGTATGTCCAGGGTTCTGGTGCCCATTTTGCAATCGGTGTATTGATTGATTCTACTGGTGATGATAGATTCAGGGCAACAAAGAATATGGCACAGGGTGCAGGACACGACTTCACGCTCGGCTATCTTCTCGATTATCGGGGTAATGATTATCACGATGCACCAAATCTGAGTCTGGGTGGGGGAAATGCCAATGGAATGGGGTTATTTATAGATTGTGAAGGCTCTGACGAGTATGTGACCCATGGTGGCATTACCCTGGGAAATGCAAGCACTGCAAGCAGGGGTAGCATCAGGGATTATATGAAGACGATTGGTATATTTATTGATGCCAAAGGATTGGATAGATACACTGAACCTTCTGCCAAAAACCATCAGACCTGGCAACAAAAAAGTCAGTTAGAACCACCGCTTCCTACTGAAAAATTTATAGGTATTGACTTTTAAGCGTGAAATGATTAAAATAAGCAATGGTCGGCGTTGGTTACGACATTCATAGATTAGTTGAAAATCGTAATCTATATCTTGGCGGGGTTAAAATAGAGTATCCTAAAGGACTCTTGGGTCATTCAGACGGTGATGTCTTGATTCATGCGATAAGTGATGCCCTTTTGGGTGCGGCAAAATTAGGTGACATCGGTTACCATTTTCCACCCAATGATGAGCGTTATAGAAACATTTCGAGTATGGAAATTTTAAGGACAACGAGCAGATTCTTAAAACATGCTGGATTTTTAGTAAAGAATATTGATGCCGTGGTAATTGCTGAATCTCCAAGGATACTACCTTATATTACTGAAATGAAAAAGACTATTGCATCTGCCTTAATGATTTCTCCGGATGTAATCTCAATCAAAGGCAAGACGAATGAAGGGCTTGGCGACATTGGTCAGGAAAAGGCAATTGCAGCGATTGCCATCTGTGAAATCGGTAGAATCTATGATACCCCTGAAAGATAATATTTCTTCTTATACCCGTCCGATAATTACCTATACCATTCTCGGAGTAAATATCGTTGTATTTCTCTATGAATTATCATTGGGCACCCATCGCAATGATTTTATTTTTAAATTTGGGGCTACTCCTTACAACATCCTTCATCCTGCTAACATGTCTTCATATGCAACGATATTTACAAGCATGTTTATTCATGCCAATCCTATACATATTTTGGGCAATATGCTCTTTTTATGGGTATTCGCGGATAATGTTGAAGACCGAATTGGACACATCAAATTTCTATTTTTTTATTTAATATGGGGCATTGCTGGTGCCTTACTACATAGCCTCAGCACACCAAATTCAAAGGTTCCAATGGTAGGTGCGAGTGGAGCAATATCCGGTGTTCTGGGCGCATATTTATTATTATTTCCGAATGCAAAAATTCTAACAATTATACCTTTTGGATTTTTTATGAGGATTACCTTTCTGCCGGCGATGATATTCCTCGGCATCTGGTTTCTTTACCAATTTATCTTCGGTATATCTACTATTGCAATTCGTGGTGGTGTTGCCTATTTCGCCCATATTGGTGGGTTTATCGCTGGACTTTTATTTACTATACCATTCAAGATGAAAAAGAGAAGGTTGGATAAGGAGGTAAAATGATTCTTTTTATCTTTTGTTTTTTTTACAATTATCGTGCCCCCCTTGTAGACAAGGTGAACCCACGCTGTTATGAGAAGGAGCACATCCGTGCTTGGGTTTACTTTACAGATAAGGGCATCAAGATTGATGAATATAGCAAGGCAATCCAGGCAGTAAAGACTAAGATGGATATGATGTCACTCAGACGGAGGACATTAAGAAAGGGCATTATTGATTATGGAGATATTCCAATAAATGAAGATTATATAGGTGAAGTTGAGGCAATAGGTGGATTACTAATCAAAAAGTCAAAATGGCTCAATGCCGCAAGTTTCTGGATTTCCAGAGAAGAACTCAATAAGATTGCCGATTTAAATTTTGTATATAAGATTACACCTGTTGCATATTATCGAGGACCAACCGAAACCGAGGTTGCAATTCAGGATACGGCGATATATGGATTCTCTTATCGCCAGTTAAAGATGTTCAATATCAATAAACTCCATGAGAAGACAATATTGGGTTCTAATGTAAAAATCGGCTTTCTGGATACGGGTTTAAGGAAACGCCACATTGCATTGAGTAACATAAAACTTATCGCGGAGTATGACTTCCTTGGTGGCGACCAAATCTATGTTGAAAACATACCCATCTCTGAGAAATCCGGCGTTTATGGTGGAGTAGTTGCCCATAATGCCAGTAACAAAATCTATCTCTTTTTTGAAGGTGATACATTCTCATATAATGTTCCTACACGGGATATCATGTATACATATTCAACAGACGGCGGTAACGAGTGGCAACTGATAAAGAGGTTGACCCATAATCCTGGTAATTGGTGGGTTTCTCAACTGGCAGTCTGTGGTCGTGATACGATTTTTGTTTTCTACAAAGACAATACAGGAATTGAATATTTGATTATCAGCGATACTGCCGTAACATATCATACACTTGTTAGTGGATTATCGTGCCGCGAACCGACTGCAGTCCAGATAGACGATACGATATATGTCTTTTACCAAAACCATACACAACTCTTTATGAAGAAAGGGCGTATTTCAGGCTTTATGCCCGAGGCAATTGTTGATTCGTCAGTTTGGGATATTAAACATCCGAAGACGGTCAGGGCCGAGAATAAGATTGGAATTTTCTATTATACCTATTCCGCGGACTCACTCTATCTTTTAAGGTCTCCCATCCCAGTAACGACATTCACAAAGAAATTTGTTACCTTTGGTAGGGATCCTGAGGCAATATTATTTGGTGATACAACCTTCTTGATTTACAAAGATTGTTCAAACCCGCCTTTATTGAAAATTGGATTTACCAAGTCTCTCGATTTTGGCAATGCCTTTCTATCGCCGATCATTCTTTCTGATGCATTAAATTCTATTGGCAGGATTTCTCTTATCAAAGTCGGAAATGATATTACTGTTATGTGGGAATCCGAAGGTAAAATCTATTTTCGAACATCCTTCAATAATGGTGACAACTTTGGCAACCTCGATTCATTGAATAAAGAGTTTGTCTATCTTCCCACCCTTGTTACCAATCTATCAAATATAATAAAGGTCTATTGCCAGCGAGGTGATTCAATAACCGATGGCTATGCACCTGATGACCCTGATTATTCCCACCCACGCCACGGCACAGAGATGTTGGGTATTGTTGGTGGTTATTTCGAACATCAGTATTGGGGTGTAGCCCCTGGTGCGCAATTCTTAGTGGCAAAGACTGAAAATCCCAACAAGGCGTATGAATTTCCAGTTGAGGAAGATACCTGGATTAGTGGTCTGGAATGGTGTGAATCCAAAGGTGTGGATATTATCTCAAGTTCCCTGGGTTACAGTGATTGGTATGAATGGCCTATTGATTATGATGGTAGGGCTTCCCCTGCCTCGCTCGCCGCATATGAGGCAACGAAGAGAGGTATAATAATCGTGAATGCCTCGGGTAACATAGATATTATTCTCTCACCGCGGATTGTTATTCCCGGCGATGCAGAAGGGGTCATCACCGTAGGTGGTATTGACACACTATTTAACCACTGGAAGAGTGATAAGGTCTATGCTGGTTATTATCCGACACCAGGACATACAGTGAAGAAACCAGAGATTGTATGCCTTTCCGCGGCACCGGTTGTTGTTAATCCAGATACAGAAGACATATATTTATATTCATTTGGAACATCAGGTGCAACCGCTATCGTTTCCGGAATCTGCGCATTGTTACTTGAAGGACATCCTAACTGGAATGTTGATTCAGTAAGGAATGCATTATTCAATAGGGCGAGCCTGATTAGTTCACCTTCTGATAGTATGGGCTATGGTTGGCCTGATGCATTAGCAGCATTCAATTATTCACCAAGTTCTATTGATACTACACCCGGCAATATCTTTCTCACTCCTTATCCAAACCCATTTATACCGAGTCAACATGGACAAATTTTTATTCCTTTTAAATTGAATAGGGCAGCGGCAGTTGAAATTCGTGTATATTCAGTGAATGGTAGGATAATCAAAAAAGAAGAAAGGCCAGGTATGCTACAGCCTGGTCGTTATACAAGTAAAGATCCACTTTCTCCAAATGCGGCATTTATCTGGGATGGTAAGGATGAGAATGAAGGGTATGTCCCAAGTGGCATTTATTATTGTCTCTTAATGACACGCGGCGGCGGCAATGCCCTCACAAAGATTGCGGTGGTGAGGTAACCTCTTAGACAAAAATCTAATTCCCAGTTTAAATTCCAGAATTTATCAGTAATCTTAGCTAAAAGATACGAGTAAATTTCATTTTATTGTAATTATTCAATTTTCGGTGGAAATTTGTAGTTGCGACATTCTGATTTTCAACCCCTTGACAATTGGAAAAATTTCATTATAATATATTAGAAATTAAAAAAAGTTTTGGAAAATGAATTAAAGATGAAATACTTTAATGATATAACTATCTGGAGGCAGTTATGATTAAGTGCACAAATAAATTATTTCGCATTTTGTCCTTTAACTTTTGCCTTTTAACTTGTTTTTTACTCGCTACTCTCTACTTCTTTATCGTTTGCCCAATCCGGCTGGGGACCGGATATTCAGGTAACGCATGTATTTGGTGCCCCATATTCTCCACGAATTTCTGCAGTAGGTTGCGCGCTTCATGTGGTTTTTTGGATGGCAGGTCGAGATTCCCTGGGGTCCTATGAAGATGTTTTCTATGTTTGTAGTTCGAATTCAGGTGCAAGCTGGACCGATACAGTCAGGTTGAGCCTTCGGGACAATAGATCTGATGCTTG
>Ga0315310_10000444_pt1 | contig 26368 bp, 27 predicted proteins | sample TDP5_MG_FD_203630 | JGI IMG/M metagenome (GOLD analysis project Ga0315310, IMG submission 203630) | Freshwater sediment microbial communities from Lake Towuti, South Sulawesi, Indonesia - TDP5 | ecosystem: Environmental > Aquatic > Freshwater > Lake > Sediment | place: Indonesia: South Sulawesi...
GCAGAATGGAGAACACCATAAAGCAAAGTTTGTAGGCACAGGTATGCACGGTGGAGTCATCTACGTACGTGGGGAAATGACCAATCTAGGGAAGGAGGTTGAGGTTATAGACGTCGAGAAAAGCGATATAGAATTGATCCGAAGCCTAGTTAAGGAATTTTGCGACTGCTTCAGTTTCGATTTTGACGCGATCATGAGCAGAAGATTCGCAAAGATAGTGCCAGTTTCCCATAGGCCGTATGGTAGGCTATACGCGTATTAATTTCTCATCTCTTGAACCTTGGCTTTTGTTTAAGGCAGCTGTAGTCGCCTGCAGTGCATGCTAGGCAAAGTTGATCCTTAGGGAGGCCTATTCCCTGGATTAAGCCGTCTGCATCATTGTAGCCTAGGAATTTCACTCCAATCTCTTTCCCGACTTTCTTGTTGATTTCATCTGTGTTTCGCGTGGCTCCACAGACTCTATACACTAGTAACTCCTCCTGGGTTGGGAAGTCTATTCCCATGTAGCATGGAAACATAATGGGCGGAAAGGTGAGGAGGAAGAAAACATCCTTTGCGTCTTTCAATTTTTCCTTAATGATTATCTTGGAGCTCGTGCCTCTGACTATGCTGTCGTCTATGAGGATAACTTTCTTCCGCTCAACTGCATTTCTTATTGGGGTAATGTTCAAAACAACTTCTTCCCTCTTTCCAGGCTCTATGAAGCTCCTCCAACTGCCCTTTCTTCTATAACGGTCTTTCATCAAGCCCTCCTCGAAGGGAATACCTGATTTCTCGGAATACCCTAATGCAGCCGGCCTAGCGGAGTCTGGAACCGGAACTACAACATCGCCGTCAATAGGATATTTCTCAGCTAGATGCATTCCAATGTTTTTTCGTGCATGATAAACATTAACTTCCTCTATGTAAGAGCTGGGATGGGCGAAGTACGTATACTCGAACGCACAGTGCGCATGCCTTTCCAAGCAGGAGAAGCGTTGTTCGTCCAGCCCGTTCTCGTCGACCTTTATAGCCTCGCCTGGTTGTACATCTCTGATCAATCTCGCTCCTAGGTAATCTAAGGCGCAACTTTCTGATGCGATTATGTAAGAGTCTGTCTCTTCGTGCCAACCGAGACATAGAGGCCGAAATCCTCTATCATCCCTCGCAGCGAGCAATTCACCTTTATCTGTCAATATGGTTATGGAGAATGAGCCGTTCAAGTCGGGGTTGAGAGTTTCAAAAGCCTCGACCCAGCTGAGCCCCTTCTCCAAGTTTCGATGAAGACCTATGCCTAGAAGTTCTGTATCCGTAGTCGATCTTTTTGGCAAGCATCCCTCTTTTTTAAGATGGGATATTAGGAGATCTCTATCTAAGGTGCCGTTATGGCATATGTAAAACCTGTTTGATTCACCTATCTCTATGGGATGAGCATTCTCTAGGACTGACCTAGAGGTTGTTGTATATCTTACGTGGCCTACTCCAGCATTTCCGCTTATTTTTGACAGTACTTTAAACTCTTCTTCTATTGATGAAACTATGCCCATCCTTTTGTATAGTTGATGGTTTGGAACAGCAATCCCCCAAGATTCTTGGCCTCTATGCTGAAGCGCTTCCAGCCCAGCGAGGAGCATAGGGACCACGTTCTTCTTTTCCAGTGAGTGGATTCCTATGACTCCGCAATGCTCAAACATAGAGTTCGCCATATTAGTTTAAAAATAATATTGAAATAAAAAGATTTTATACATAAATTTTGTTAAGAAAGCTCACAATCTTACCGGGACGCCGTGTTTAGCCAGATACTCCTTTATTTCCCCTACTGTGTACGTGCCGTAATGGAAGATGCTGGCAGCCAAGGCGGCGTCAGCCTTCCCAACCGTTAAGGCTTCCAAAATGTGTTCGCGAGTTCCGGCTCCGCTACTGGCTATTATTGGAACCGAGACACGTTCCGAGAGTTCTCTTAGAAATGTTATGTCGTAGCCTTGTTTTGTCCCGTCGAAGTCTAGCGATGAGACCACGATCTCTCCGGCGCCGAGCTCAACGACTTTCTCAGCCCATTTGACGGCGTCCATGTTTACCTGTTCTCTTCCGCCGTAGATGTATATGCTCCACCAACATTTTCCTTGAGGCGTGTCTAAGACGACTTTTCCTGGAGCTTTCGACTCATCCGCAACGTAGACTCGTTTTATGTCGATGGAGGATACGATGCATTGGCTGCCAAACATCCTGGCGGACGTCCGTATGAGCTCTGGATCTTTTACAGCTGCCGTGTTTATTGTAACCTTATCAGCTCCGGAACAGAGAATTCTACGGATGTCCTCGAGCGATCGGATTCCACCCCCTACGGTAAAGGGTATGAAGATCGAGTCAGCTGTTTTCTTAACAACTTTGATGAGTATGTCCCTATTTTCGTAGGAAGCCGTTATGTCCAAGAAGACGATCTCGTCGGCGCCTTGTTTATAGTAATGAGATGCCAGTTCCACCGGGTTCCCAGCGTCGCGGAGATCCTTAAACCCGATGCCCTTTACAACGCGTCCGTTCATCATGTCCAGGCATGGGATGATTCTCTTAGTCAGCATTAAAACACCGTCAAGCGCTTTACGATCTAATATATTCGACAAAATTCTTTAACATTCGCAGGCCTGTTTCTCCAGACCTCTCCGGGTGAAATTGCGTGGCGAAAACGTGATTTTTAGATACAGCTGAAGGAAATTCCGTGCCGTAATATGTCTTCGAAACGATCAGGTCTGAATTTTCTACGGCGCCATAATAGGAGTGAACAAAGTAAACGTATGCGCCGTCTAAAATCCCTTGGAAGAGCGGACTATCTGGTTTCACAATTTTCAGGGTGTTCCAGCCTATGTGGGGAACCTTTACGCCTGGAGGAAGTTGAATCACTTTCCCCTTGAAGACATCTAGTCCCTTGTGAGGGCCTCCTTCGGTGCTGACTGTGAAGAGGAGCTGCAGCCCGAGGCAGATGCCTAGTAAAGGTTTTCCTCCTTGGATTTGATCCAGAATCGTCTTGGATATCGGTCTTAGATTTTTTGCTGCTTCTTCGAAGGCTCCTACGCCTGGTAGGACGATGGCGTCGGCGTCGGTTATCTCTTCTTTTTTATGTGTTATAGGGGCTTCGGCTTTTACCTCTTCTAGACCCCTTTTGATGCTTCGTAGGTTGCCGAGTCCGTAGTCGATTATTGCTATCTTAACCAAGGGAACACCTTTCGGGTTAGTATAGCTTAATCTCAAACTATTTAGCGTTATGTATCCTGTAGATTGCTGGTCGGGAAGATCATGAGCAGCAACAAGACGGCTATCAATATCACGTTTCATCTGGTTCTCGGCACTTTCCTGCAACGATTGAACCGGTTCATGACTCTGGTTGATGTTGATCATGAGAGGACCTTAGCTCACCTACCAAATTCGGGGAGACTCTCAACAGTGCTCTTTCCAAGTGCAGTCGTATACCTTAGGAGACGACCAGTCCATCCAAGGCGGAGAAGCGGCTTCGACCTCTTCGCTGTCCAACGCTCAGGCATAACCACAATCGTAGACGCTCAGTTCTCGAATTTTCTGGCTAGAATGGCCTTTGAACGAGGTCTATTCGAGGCGTTAGCAGGTTATCGTTTGGTAGGAAAGAACTTGAAAGTGAACGATGCGAGGTTGGACATAGTGTTAGAGAGGGACTTGAACAATTTTTTCCTAGAAGTGAAGAGCGTGACACATGTCATTAACGGTGTCGCTCTATTTCCGGATGCGCCTACGATTAGGGGTAGAAAACATATTCAAAATTTGATTAGGCTCTCAGAGCGGGGATTTAACGCTGGGGTTCTCTTCTCTGTCCAGAGGCCTGACGCAAGGGTATTGAGGCCAAACGTTGAGGTTGATCCCCAGTTTGCCGAGTTGTTGAAGGAAGCCGTGAGAAAGAACGTAAAAATCTTCACTCTAAACTCGGTATTCACGCCTCCAAAAACCATCGAACTGAAATCTAATGCCCCAATTTTCGCATTTTAAGTTTTGAATGATGCTGATTACGATGTTGAGTATTTGAGGAAAGTCAGCAAGTATTTGGAGCGAGCGTTGAATGTGTCTTCAGTTGCGGTTGGCCATATTTCTGACAAAGTAATCGAAAAGGCTGACAGGTTGTCGAAGGTGTTTAGAAGACAGAGAAAGTGTGACGAAAAAGACCCTAGCATCTTGAAATTTGTAGGGTTGATTCATCCCGACCGCGGAGCCCGTTTCATTCCTTGATTGGTCCGGGATTTCCTCGATAGAGTACTTTCCCTCAGATCTCTATGAGACCTTCACGGCACGCCGCAGGAGGTTATCAAGATTGGTTATTGTAATTTATCTTATAAGGATGTCGTCGTCCCATGATTGGGAGGTTTTATTCAAAGTCTTTTGCATGGTTAAGACTGAAGCCTTGGCAGCCGGGTGATGCAGAAAAAACATCTTGAACGGCGTTAGGAAAACAGGTCATTTCAGGAAAAGGAGCGGTTTTCATGGTTTTCTGTCTCAAGTAATTGACGAGTAATATACGAGGAAAACGCCTTCAATCGGTCTCAGCAAGATAAAATAACGTCAAAACAGGATGATGACAGAAAAGACACTTGACAACATCTGAATGTGCTATAGTCATCTAGTAAAAATTAGAGTAATATACTTTAAAAAATTTAAAGTAGTCTCTCAAACATAGTAGGGGAGATACTGTTGAAGAACCTTTTGAAACCTTTGTATCTCTCTGTTCTTCTCCTACTAATAATTAACTTAAACTCAAATCTTACATACGCCCAAGAGAAGCACGCCTTTATTAAGTCAGTTAACGTGCCTTCTAAGATTTACTACACTGATACGTATTGGCTTAGCGTAACGGTTCATAATTACGATGCCGGAGTTTCAGGCGCGAATTTGCACTTTGATGCATATCTAGATGGAAATTACTGGTTTACCTCTTCAACCCAGTATGTTTGGCGGGGTAACGACTACACATGGTCATTATACTACAACAACCTCAATGTTGGCACACATAAAGTCCATATGGTTCTATACTGGCTCGATGGAAGTAATAGAAGATGGCAAGATACATCCAGCGATTACGGCACACTCGTTGTAAGGTTATATCTATCCAACTGGTCACCACAACCGTTATCTATCGAAAAAGGAAAAAACATACCCTCTGCTTTAGCCATCAGTTTTACCAACGGCGGCAACGACATCATGTACGATACCACAGTGCTTATTAAGGACTCCAAAGGTCTTGCATTTTCTCCATTCTCACAAAATGTTGGTAACACAATGCCAGAAGGGAAGACAACTTTAAGTTTCTTCGTCACAGCCCCTAGAACACTTGATACAGGCACCTACAACGTGTTGTTCGACGTATCATACAAGGATTTTATGGGTCGTACATACACTGAGACAAAGACTGCAACAATTAACGTTGTATCTTTATCTACGATGCTTTCATTGTCAAACCCAAGAAGCCCGAAAATAGGCGAGAGCATAGCAATATCAGCAAGGCTTACAGACAGTAATAATAACCCAGTGATGGGACAAAGTGTCAACATCAGAATAAACGATTCAACGATCGGCACTGCCATAACAGACTCATTAGGCAACGCAGTAATTACCTACAAAATTACCTTGCCAGCAAGCACCTATACAATTAGCGCACGATATGACGGTTCATCAACCTATGCAACAAGTTACGCAACAAGTACAATCATGGTTTACCCGTTAATGCTGACAATAATAAGCACAGTTAACAACGCGGAGATCGTTGCAGTAAATGGAACACTCTATTCGACAGACATCTCGGGTAAAACCATAATTTCAATAAATCAACTCGGCGCGTATGCAATACGAATAATAACACCTTACCCCCTAAAGACAGACACACGAGCCATTTTCGTCCAATGGGGAGATGGAGTAGCAAATAACACAAGAATTGTCACGATGGATTCAGATCAAACCTTCTCCATAATAACAAAGATACAGCACCTTCTCAAGGTGAACGCCCCATCAGAAGCCTCAACCATTGGTCAAGGATGGTACGACGCAAACTCAAAGGTTCCCGTCAAAATTGACTATACCTGGAATGTCACAAAAGACGAACGGAGGAACAACCTAATCTCTTACACCATCGACAGCGGATCCAACGTCACCGTTCCTAGAAGTGGCAACGGAACATTTAATGCAATCGTCCTCATGCAAGACCCGCACGTGATCACGTTTCACGGCGTTACGCAGTATTATCTAGCAATCTCAGGTGGAGAGAACATAACTTTTGGCACACCTTCACAGACAAAGGACCGATGGTACGATGCAGGGGCCTCTACAACGATTTCCACCTCTTACATATGGAGTGTTGTGCCCTTTAAAAGCAGGGAGAGGCTTCTCGAATGGAGTCTCGATGACAGTCCAATAAGCAGAGTACCAATTGAAGAAAAAAGAGTATTTACCACACCGCCTGTTCTTATGACAGTGAACCACTTTCTAAGATTTGACAGCATAACTCAATACTACCTAAATGTTACTTCCCCACACGGAAACGTTACGGGTCCAGACTGGTATGATGAGGGCGCCATAGCCAATTTTTCAGTTTCGCCCACAAAGGTTCCCGCAGGTTTCCTATCTCATTACGTATTTACAGAATGGTCAGGCGATTACGTGGGGAAGGAGGATAGCGCATCAATAATTATGGATTCACCGAAAGTAATCGCAGCCGAGTGGGTCACGGATTATACTCAGCTCTATTTGGCTTTTGCAAGTCTCTTCCTCGCAGTGGTCATCGTTACCGCCGTTTTCCTAGTAAAGAGAAAACAGATTTCTAAAAAAGGAAAGGTTTGAGGATGACTTTCTTTCCTCCATGATAGAAGGTTAAGGAGCTGAGCTAGGCTGATTTGGTATGTTTATCTTTGTGAAGAAACGGAAGGTTATATTAAACCCGTTTTATTTGCTCGATTACCTCTTCTGCATTTTTGTACCTTTTAGAAGGTAGATTCTTAAGCAGATCTTCAAATCTGACCTGTTTGTCTTCCTCTAACTCTACAATTCTCCACCCAAACTTCTTCATTAACATACTTTTGGTCAGGGGATACGGGGTTCTCTCGAGGACCGCCTTCACAGAATCTAAACCAACCAATCCAGTGAGGCTTGGAAACTCTCCCCTATCAAGAGAATATACGAATCTCTTCGCATCTTCAAACATGGAGAGGTTATTGAAAAGCACATAAACCTCACGGTCTGAATAATCAAAGGGTTTAATCTTGTCATATAATTCTTCGAGTTCACGATTCGTATATTGGTAATAGTACATTCGTCTTCCAAGCCCATGAAGACGGAAATAAGCCACACAACCCGTATACACGGGCATAATCCTAAACGGGTCAGTTACATGCGAGACACCCACTTCCCCTAAAATCTTGCGCAGTTCGTCCTGCACTTCAGCTTTTTCCCATTGAATACCACGAGTCTCCCAAACCAAAGTCAGATCTTCTCTTTCCACCCTCTTAAAAAACTCATAAACGTCCCCAAAGTGATCAGGAGTGAAAGACCCAGGCGTCTGAATCAGCAGTACACGAGCCTGCAAAATCTGGCATATTCCCTTCATCCTGTTGAAAGCCTCAGCTACAAGATCAAGCTTCAACCTATACGTGTGGCTTATCTCCTGATTCGCCTTCACCGCAAACTCAAAACCTTCCGGGGCTTCCCTCCTGCACTTCTCAACAGCAGAATCCTTCGGGTACTGATAGAAAGTATTGTTCAACTCCACAAGTTGGAAGGTCTCTTGATACCTCTTCATCGAGACAGGATAACCACAACACCCAACCTTTACCGTCGTATTTATAACCCCTCCCCTTCCTTCATCTTTCTACCAGTACTCTGCTGGTGTTGTCTCCCTTCTCCAGACGTATCACGTGTTCAGCTTTCTCCGCGAATGCTTCGCTGTGTGTCACGGCTATAACCTGCTCGATCGTTTTTAGACGTGATATCGCCTCGGCTAACCGCTCTATTGAACCGTCTTCCCTTCCTAAACTCTCAGTAGGCTCGTCGAGGAGAAGCATACTCAATCCGTGCCCAAGCCTCGACTGCATGATCAACTGACCTATCCCGAGCCTGTAGGCAAAAGCAAGAAAGGTTCTCTCTCCGCCTGAAAGGTTGGAAACATTACGCTCATGACCAGCCTGGCTCTCTATGAACGGCGTATAGGTTTCATCAATCTTAACGCTTAACAACATGTTCTCAGGACCCATAAGCTCGTCCAGCTCCTGCTGAACGATCCTCTCAAGATACGTGACGAACTCGCTTCGCAGCTTAGGCTGTATGCTCCTATAGGCTCCACGTACTTCTTTAACAACATCCAAAATCTTATCCACCCTCAAAATTCTCTCAAGCTTCTGTTCGGCGCTCTCCAAGCGTTCTTTGAGGCCATCCATCCTTAACGAGATCTCCTTCTTCTGGCTCTCAACAGCCTGCAAAGCATACCTGATCTTAGTATACTCTTCATGAGCCGTTCTTTGAAGTCTCTGAGCCACCTCAAGTTTTGACATATCAAATTCACTTATCTCTTTGCGTAAGGCTGTAAGTTGCCGCCGAGCATCCTCCTCTTCACGTTGTTTATCCTCAAACTCTCTGGACACGCCTAGAAGGAGTCGCCGTTCCTCCTCGAGTTGTCTCTCAACCTCTTCCACTCTAGTAAGCGTCATCTGGAGGTTTGAAACGACTGAACTCATTATATTTCTCATCCTCTCCAGCTCCTTAGCGTCCCTTTCGAGTTCGTCAAACCTCTCCTTGCGCTCATCTGTCTCCTGCTGAAGTTTCTCAATAAGATCCTGCTTATAGCCGGGGCTGAGCGACTGGAGACAGAGCGGACATCGACTCTCCCTAATCAGATTAGAGATTCTCTGCGCCTTCTCTTCAATGTCTTTCCTGACTGATTCCCTTTCTCCTTGGGTGCTTGATATCTGACTGATGAAGATATCCAGATGCTCTTTGATCTGCTGGACGGTTTGATTTGCGGGCAATCCGACTTCCTGAAATATTTTCCTGTACGTGTCTTCTTGGTTCTTGAATGATCTTAAGCGTTCTTCCAGCCTCTTGACTCTAGACTCCCGGTCCTGAACCTCGTTTACTAATCTAGCTGAAACGTCTTCTATTGTCATGATCTTTGCTTGGAGCTCAGCTTCTCCCGTTCGGAGCTCCTCATTTCTACGTCTCAAGTCCTCAAGCTCCTCAACTCGGGCAGAAGCCTCCTTTAACCTTGCCTCAGCCTCTGAAAAATTTCGTTTCAGGTCCTCGAGCTCCATCGCTTTTAGTGAAAACTCTTTCGCCGCCTCGTTGTATTGGGCTTGCAACTCACCAATCCTCTTTACGTCTGGATCGCGTTCAAGCGTATTCCTTTCGCTTTCGTAACCACTCAGTATAGGCCTGAGGTTGGTCCATGAAGTCTCATAATCTGAAAGTCCGAAGAGTTGATCCAGCTTCCTCTGGCGTTCACTTGGAGGCATATCCAAGAGCTCCTTAAGATGCTCCTGCCGCATCCAGACCACCTCGCGGAATAGGTCTCGGTCAATTCCTACAACCGGCTTCAGCTGTTCAGCAACGGCGTCGCTTTTCAACTCAGCAATCAACCTATCTCCTTCGAAGAGTTTCAGCTGCTCCATGTCCTGGCTTATGCGTTCGTTTCTCCTTCGTAGGGCTCTCCAAACCGTGTACTCTCTACCGTTCTCAACAAACTTCAATGCTACTCTGCCGACATCGGCTCCCTCTCTGAGGAGGTAATCGTAGCTCCTTCCTAAGGGGTCTCCGAAGAGGGCGAAATCGATTGCGAAAAGTATGCTGGACTTTCCACGGCCTAAGCCCCCCACAAGACAACTAAAACCGTCTGAGAATTCAACCATTGTCTTAACGTGCGATCTAATGTTCTCCAGGATCAACGTCTTAATCTTCACTTAAAGCCGCCTCCAAAGCTTCTTTAACCTTGTCCTCCTCGCCCTGCGCCAACGGTTGAATCAAGTCCAAGGCTAAACGGGCATAACTCTCAGCTTCTTTCTTCGGGTACCGCTGCGAGAAGAATTGGAAGAAGTACTCAAACGCCTTCGTCCTCAGATCCTTCAGTTTGCCATCGAATATGGAACGGATAACCTCTTCAGGGATTCCCTTCTCTCTCATCTGAAGAATAGGACGGATCAAAAGCGCCTTCTCAGCAGCATTCCTTATCCTAGATAGGTCGATCTCTCTGCGAGTCGACTCAGCCGGTAGATCGCCCTTCAATACCTGTATAATGACAACTCCAGGCTCATCAGATCTCTTTACAGATTGCGCAGCTAGTTCCGTTATCCTATCCGGCATCAACCCACTGTAATCTTCCTCCAGGATTATGAAGCGACGAGGACTCTCCAACCTGATACGGCTGATCTGAGGATTACCGTCCTCGTCAACCTCAACGTAAAAAAATCCTTTCCCAACTCCAGCGTCTTCATAACTTACAGTCTCGGTGCAGCCGCTGTAAACCAGCACACCACCCTTAAATGGAATTTGCACAGGAGAATGGATGTGGCCACCGGCGTAATAATTGAAGCCGTCGGGGAGAAACTCTGGCGAAGCTTCAGCTTCCATTCGAGGGTGCTTCTTCACTATGCTCGGAATGTCCAATGCCATGTGGAAAACAAAGATGTTGAATGACTCTGGATCAGGTTTAGGCTTATATATCTCGTAGAAGGATGGCAATTGATCCTGTGTCTTACTTCTCGTTCTAAAGTTTGGTATCCCGTACACATAGCAGTTTTCGTTTCTCCAGCACGCTCTATCATGGCGGGGCAGATAATAGATTAATCCAGCTCTATCTAATGGGTTAAGAATCGTGCCAGTAATAACGTTGGGTGCAGCATCATGCGATCCGTCTACCGCGAGCACAGTGATTCCTTCGTCTTTAAGCATCCTGAAACTTGCGATGGCTTTCTCTAATGTCGAATTTGACGGGCGAGCGTGCTCAAATATGTCTCCGGCCATGATCATAAAATCCGGCTTAAGCTCGATTGTTTTCTCAACAACCTCTTGAAATGCCCGATAAAAGTCTTCACACCTCGTATCCAAGTTGTATTGCTCATAACCTAGATGTAAGTCAGCTGTGTGAACAAATCTAAAGGATTTCAAAATCCTCCCTCAGTGGAAGAAATTGAGAGACGTAATTATAAAATGTTCGTGATGACTTTCAATAGGTCTGATCTCGTTATTATTCCAGCAACTTCTCCTTTTCTTGTAACGAGTATGGCTGGATGAGCCTCTAATAGAGGCCTGATTATGCCTATATTAGTATCCTCTGGAATGCTGGGAAGAGGTGGCTCCATAATCTTCTCTACTTTTTCATCCGCAACCGTTGGGCTTAGGTTCCGTATTATGCTCTCCTCTGTAATCGCGCCTACAACTCTCTTTTCGTCGATCACAGGGAGCTGCGATATCGCGTATTTCACCATAAGCTCACTTACTTTCTGAATCTCGTCATCCGGCCTTGCGAAGATCACGTCCTTCGTCATGACCTCTCCACACTTTTTGCCTCCCTCGGTTAACACTTGGAGGATTTTGTTTACGGTTGATAGCCTTGGGTCTACCTTTTCGTTTTCTATCTTTGCTATGTGGGCTTGGGAGACGCCTATAAGCTTGGCTAGTTGGCTTTGGGTTAACCCGGCTTCCATCCTCATTTTCTTCAGAACTGGGCCTGTTACCGACACTATAATAACCTCTAGTTATTTTTTATGTAACATCAATATAAAAAGTTATATATATTAATTGATGTGTCTATTAGTTTCATCGGATAGGTTGGATTCGCGTGAGGAATATTTACGTCAACAGCCTTGAACAGACGCCGATTGAGGAGCAAAATTTAGAGATCGTGGAACGTAAGGGTTTAGGTCATCCAGACACCATGTGCGACTGTATAATGAATGAGGTCTCAGTCAGACTTTGCAAGGAGTACCTGGAAAAGGTTGGGCAGGTAATGCATCACAACATCGATAAAGCTCTTTTGGTCGCGGGAAAGGTCGAGACAAGGTTCGGCGGTGGCACAGTAAAGAAACCTATGCGTCTAATATTCGGCGACCGAGCTACCTCAAAGGTTGGAGATGCCGAGATACCTATTAACCAAATAGCAATTCAAACAGCAAAGCAATGGTTCAAGAATAACTTAAGATTTGTCGACCCTGAAAAATATGTAATCTATCAGGTGGAGATGCACCCCGGCTCTTCAGCTCTTACCGATATTTTCAAAAGAGGGGGAAGGGTTCTTGGTGCTAATGATACTTCAGCAGCTGTCGGTTGGGCGCCTTTAACGAGGGCTGAAAAGATCGTTCTGGAGACCGAGAGACATCTTAACTCCAAAGGTTTCAAACAGAGGCATCCAGAGTCTGGTGAGGATATAAAGGTTATGGGACTCCGGAAGAGGAATGAGCTAAACCTCATAATATCTATGGCATTTGTAGACCGGTTTGTAGGAAGCGAAGAAGAATACTTCAATAAGAAGATTAAGATAGTTGATGAGGTTAAAGCCTTTGTTAGGAATGAAAACGATTTCGACAAAATCGCCATTCAGCTTAACACATTGGACGCTCCTGGAAGAGGTGTAGATGGAGTCTACCTAACCGTACTGGGGACGAGCGCTGAAGATGGAGACTCTGGACAGATAGGCAGGGGAAACAGGGTAAATGGGCTTATCTCGCTGAATAGGCCACAATGTTCGGAGGCAGCGGCTGGGAAGAACCCCGTAAGCCATGTTGGGAAGATTTACAACCTTCTAACACATAAGATTGCGAACGAGGTGTATATGCAAGTACCGGGTTTGAAAGAGGTTTATGTATGGTTGTTGAGCAAGATAGGTCAACCCATAGATGAGCCAGCTATAGCGGCTGTGCAGGTGATCGCTCAGTCAGGTGCTCAACTCCAAAAAATAATGAATGAAGCCGAGAGAATAGTGGACTATGAGCTCGAAAACATAGACAAATTCACGATAGATTTGGCCTATGGGAAGTTCCCGATCTGCTAACTGATTCTGTTTTTAAAGTTCGTTGATGGATGGAGAATGTAAGCCGTCTCGGTTTGACCTCGTGTCAGATAAAGACTGCTGCAGCGACTACAGTCGTCCATAACCCGTCTTTGTTTCCCTCTGTAGATTGGCAGACTTGCGTGGTCTTGAAGATTTTACCGCTTGCTTTATATACTTGCTTTCTTTCATCCCAAGCGGTTTCCGGGTCGAACTCTATACCAAGCGTCGTTGCCAACATCGTTGCCGCTAAATCTTCAGCATAGTCTCCGGCTTTTTGGGCAGTCTCTCCAAACGAATAATGCTCCGAGAGATATCCATAGCTATTATTGCCTTTAGGTAGGGCCAACCCTATCGCTGCGGAAATAAGGCGGTTCGGCTCGTTTGTTTCATTTTTAGCCAAAACAACGAAGGTTATTTGTCCAGGCTTTAAAAGGCTCAACCCCTCTTCCTTTGAGATTATCTTGCAGTCTGGAGGAAGGATACTTGATACGCTGACGAGGTTACACATCTCGATGCCAGCCCTTCTTAATGCAAGCTCAAAAGCGGCCAGTCTGTCTTTGTGTACTCCTACGCCTTTCGTAAAGAACATTTTCGTTGGAATGCTCATAAGTCTTATACATTTTATTATTGTTTTAAAAATCTTTCTACCCGGCTCACAAACCGCAACTAGCAACCATTAAATGTACTGCGTTTGATAACAAAACGCTTAATAACATTCATTCATCATTAAATTTTGGCGGGCGGGTAGATCAGTCTGGAATGATCGCGGCGTTGGCATCGCCGAGGTCGAGGGTTCAAATCCCTCCCCGTCCACATCCCAATTTTGAGGGCATCTTGGGCAGTCTTCGGATTCTTTTTTACCATATAATGCTCTCAATTGCTCTATTGCTTGCTTTAAGGCTATTTCACAGGTTTTTGAAACATTTAGACCTAATTCTTGGGCTTCTTTCAGAATTTCTGAGTCGATATAGAGGGTTGTTCTCGCCTTCTTTCCCATCTTATTTCACCTTATGCATTATTATGCATAATTATGCTTATAAGCCCTTCTATCTAATCGCATAAAGCAAAATTTCTTATGAATGCTCACAAAATTATGAATGGGAGAAATCATGGAGAGATAAGTTCTTTAAAAATAAGAAGATTCGTCTTCTACATCTACTCAATGAGTTTTCTAATCTTTGTTTTTACTCTTGTTGAAAACTCTCAGCATTTCAGACTAATGCCACCAGCATTACTTTTGTGTTAAGCCATGTTTCCGCCTCATTATTATAGAATGTAACCCCGCTTCTTTTGACTCTGGTGTAATGTTGTGGAATTATAGCTCTGTTTTTGAAATCGATTCTATCTTTTGTGAGGCTTAGAATTTCACCCTTTCGCAAGCATGAGACTGTTGTGAAAAGATAGGTCGCTTTAGACAGAATGTCTTGTTGAGCAATGAAGCCTTTTCTAACTTGAGCCTTCGACAGATCATTGGGCTCTGAAATCTCATCTATCGGAGCCATCTTGAAAGATGCGATCAATTCTGGTTTTGATAGAAAATCTTTCACAAATCTTCTTAGACTGGTTATTTGCTGATTATAAGTTTTAGGGGCTTTTTCGACATATAGATTTAGATATTTGGATATATTTTCATAGTTCACTGTGAACTTTGAACTTTCCACAAATCGCCTTATATCTTGAATGGTGTGCTGAACTGTGGCGGGGCAAAGCCTCATGTTCACCTTCATAAATTGCTCGAAATCGCCTAAAATCTGCTCTTTTACTTGAAAACTGCCTAAATCTTTAGGCGTTGGCATCGCCGAGGCCGTGGGTTCAAATCCCACCCCATCGACCAACATTAGAGATTTTCGAACACCCTGCAAAGGCAATCAAGCCTACATATTCTTCGCTGATTAATTCTTTGATAAAGCAATAGCTAATGCTTGTTAATAACAGCTTAAGAAAGTCTGGAAACTACTCAAATCATTTCCATTATTCCGCTTCAAGTTTCCTAACTACGATTTCATAGCCCGTAACAGAGACCTGTATTATGAATTCATAAGGGATTTAATCTTTATCACCGTGAAAGAAATGTAGGCGTTTGACTATGTCAAACAGGCACCGTAGAACCGTGGCAAAAGAAATAATAGATCAGACTCTAGATCACTTCAAAAAACAACGGGAAGAAGCCACTGGAAAACAATTGAGTACTCGAGAAGATGAACCAAAGCCTATAGAAAAACACGAACTCAGCACGAATTTCCATAAAGTCTTTTCACAGGTTATTGGCGGAAAATCAAAGGATGGCGAGAACGTTGAGCTTAATGTAAATCCGAAGCCTTACAGCCTATCCGAGAAAATTGATCATCAAAATGAAGAAGACGAGCCGAAACAGATTACAAATCTCAACGAAAAAATTAATCCTCATCTAGCGTTACAAAAGACTACGGAACCTGAACTGAAAGAAAAGGACAGTAAACCTGCTCAGCCATCAGTCTTCGAGAGATTATCGCGCCCACAGATCGTAGAGAACGCCCATCATGAACAAAAAGAAGACGCAGCACAGGTTTCCAGTACGGAAAAAAAGCAGGAAGAAACCGTCAATCCAACAGCTCCGGTCTCTGTCTTCCAAAAACTATCCCGCAACATCAAAGACAGCTAAAATCTCATTGTTCTGTAAATTTCAGAAGCCACATGATGTCAGACAAGCAGTTAGGAAGTTATTCGGGAACATCTTTATCTAAAATCGTAAGGAAGAAGACCATTCTCTCTCTACCGATTTCACTCATAGCTTATGGTTTTGTGCCTTCATGTTCAGGTTTACCCTAGTACTTATTTATTTTCTTCGCCAATGGAAGTTCCAAACATTAGAATGCTGAAGAGACTCATGAAGCAAATTGACTTTATTAATTTCTTCAGTTTGGAAATCTAGTAATCTACGCGGTTCTTAGGTGGGCTTACGTGCCTTTTACTAACTAAGTATAGATTTGAAGTAACACGTTTGAAGTATCTTTCAGTTTGACACCTAAACCAAGCCACCCGCCGCCAGTTGGACATGGGGTCTCAAATTTCAACTTGAACCCCTTGCTTGTCTTCTCTACTATCGTGACAGTTGTCTTCCAACTTGGCACGGCGGTTATGTCATAATCGTCAGTCTCAGAAGCTATTCCTAAACTGAAATCGGTTTGCCCCTCTTTTATGCTATACCTGCTAAACAGACGTTTCACTACTCTCACCACGTTTAGACATCTTTAATTTTCTTCTATTTCTCTCGATCTAAACTACGTGCGAAGATAGCTACGTATACGTCTTAGTAAAGAGTTATGAAGCAAAAATAAAGAATGGATATGCATACATGTCATTTTTTATTCCGAAAAAGAGGAAAGACAAACTGGTTCTTAAGAAGGGTGGAGTCAGATGTGCTTAGTTGATTTTCGCAAGGATCTTTTCAGATGTTTTCAGTATTCTCATTTATAGTCTGTTATCCAAGCTGAGAAGCGAAGCTTGAAGGATAAATGTATATTAGTCACCTTCACGTAAACGGCGCCTATATTGTATAAACGTTCAAATTGTAGATGAGGAAGGCATTATGAAGATCACTGAGGTTAAATCTTTTCTCGTGAACAACGGAGCGAGAAACTGGATATTCGTTAAGGTTTCTACGGATACGGGTCTCGAAGGGATCGGCGAAGCCTTCAACACCCTTAAGGATAAAGCCACGGAACAAGCGGTTCACTATCTTGCACATTGGCTTATCGGTCAGGATCCATTACGCATCGAACATCTATGGCAGAGCATGTACCGTTTCTCTCGTTTCCCGCTTGGAACAATAGAAATGAGCGCCCTAAGCAGTTTGGAACATGCCCTATGGGATATCGCCGGCAAATACTTTGGAACCCCCATTTACAACCTTTTGGGAGGACTCTGCCGAGATAAGATAAGAGTCTACACGCATGCGGGTGGACGAACGCCTGAAGAACTGGCTCAGAGCGCAATATCAACCGTTAAAAAGGGTTACACAGCTTTAAAGTTTGCGCCGTTCCCGAAGAATTATTCTTTGCTCAGGGAAAATGAACTAATCGACGAGACTGCCGCCCGTGTCGGAGCTGTTCGAGAAGCCGTCGGCGAAAACGTAGATATATGCCTCGACGTTCACGGCATCATCTTCAACCCAGCTTTCGCTGTTAGAGTATCTCAAGCCTTAGAGGAATACAAGCCTTTCTTTCTTGAGGAACCTCTGCTCTACGACAACATGGAAGCCTGGTCAAAGTTGGCCGCTAAGGTCAATATACCTATAGCCACCGGCGAGAGGCTGTTTACACGATACGGTTTCAGGAAGATCTTAGAAAACCAGATCGTCGACATCATCCAACCAGATCCATGTGTTTGCGGAGGCATACTTGAAACGAAGAAGATCGCCGCCATGGCTGAGACTTATTACATAAATCTAGCGCCTCACAACCCGCTTGGACCCGTAGCTACGTCTGTGTGCGCCCACATCGATGCGTCAACTCCCAACTTCCTCATACAAGAGCACATACCAGACGATAAACCTCCAAGAAGCGAGGTTGTTACTGAACCGTTAAAGGTTGAAAAAGGATACTTAAAACTGCCAACGAAGCCAGGTTTAGGATTAGAGCTCAACGAAGAGGCCTTTACGAAATACCCATATAAACCCGTATATAGAGAAGAGCTATACAACGAGGACGGATCTGTAGCCCTAACTTGATCCCCTAAACGTTTTAAGGATCAATGATTATGGGACATTTGCGTGTTCTATTAATTTGGAAGGCTCTGTTATATAAAGTGGACCTCATAAAACTTTCACTAAATATAATTTAGATGGACACCCTTAGGAGAAAAGGCGTGATAACTTTGAGCGAGGAGGATTTAAATAAATTCTGTCAGTTAGCTTTGAAACTTGGGGCTGCCGATGCCAAGCTGATCAAAGCCGAAGACATCGTTGTCAGCGATTGGACCCGACTTAAGTGTCAATATGGATGTAACGGTTATGGAAAAAGCCTAACTTGCCCACCGTATAGTCCGACGCCTGAAGAATTTAGGAAGATTCTTAAGGGTTACAATTGGACTGTACTTTTAAGATTCGAGCCTAGAAAACCGGAATACGATTGGAAGAGCCCTCATGAAGTCGTGGTTAAGTTGGAAAGAGAGGCTTTCCTCAGTGGCTATTACTCAGCATTCGGACTTGCCTGCGGGCCTTGCCCATACTGCGACGAATGTAACCTAAAGGAGTGCATTCAAACCGATCTGGCCAGGCCGTCTATGGAGGCGTGCGGCATCGATGTTTATGCCACTGTACGGAGAGCTGGCTTCAATCTGAGAGTTGTAGGAAACCGATATGAGAAACCCGCATACTTTGGTCTATTACTTATCAGATGACATGTTAAGATCGGGTAAAAAGGGTTCCTCGTATTCTTTCTGGGTTCTCCATTGAAGGCATCTATAGTTGTGGGTGCGTGAACAAACTTGTTAGGGACGTTGGCGGTCGGTTTCCTCATCTTCAAAAGGCCTGAAGAACCGCTACGGTGGTACCTGACTCTCAGTATACACTTGCATTTATTTGAACAAGAGGTTTTCGAGGTATCGTTTCCCTTTTAGGAAGCCGGCTTCTGGAGTGAAGAATTGATCCTCATGTTCGATGCTTAGTACATAATCATATTTTACGTCTTTAAGGGCTGTTAGGTAAGCGGGCCAGTCGACACGTCCCCAGCCTGGTATTCTATATCTCCACCAGCCTCGTCCTAGGACTCCCACCTCTCTAAGTTTGAACCATAAGATCTCGGTATCCTTCGCATGGGTATGGTGTATTCGTTCTGCGAACCTGTAGACAGCTTCGACATAGTCAATCTGTTGCCAAAGCAGATGCGAAGGATCGAAATTTAGACCTAAAGCTTTGTCAGGAACAGCTTCTAAAGCTGTTTGAAAATGATCTAAACCCTGGAGGTTCGTAGCATACCAGTTTTCTAGGGCGATTTTTAAGCCGTTTTCCTTAGCCTTGTCAACTATGGGGTTGAAAACTCTTGGGAAATCCTCTCTAAGAGTCTGTTTCTTATCTTTCCCTGCGACTGGTCCGCCTGCCATAGTACAAACAACTTTCACATCTAGAATGGATGCGGCTTCCATCACTTTCTCTAAGAATTTTTGATCCTCGGGATTTTCAAGGATTTTTAGGCTGTAGAAGGCTAGGCTTGTGATCTCGACGTCCTTTCCGGCGAATGCTTGTCTAACCTCTCTTGCGCCTCCGTTTAGGACACGGTTGACATCTAACTGCTTCAATGTAGGTGAAACATTGATTTCTAAACCCTTGAATCCGTTAGTTGATGCCCAATCCACAAGTTTCTTGAGACTCCAATCCCTTAGAGGCGATGTAAGAAGACCTACAAACATTTTTAACTCCTCTATCTTTTTACATGTTATCTGAAAACTTAAATACATTATCATCTACGGTTCTGGCAACTCTTGGGGAGTTCTGGAAAAACCTATGGATAGTAACTTTGGGGATTTTTGTTGACTTGTGAAAAGGTTTATTGAGATAAGGTTTGTTGGAAATGGTAGTTGCCGAGTTCTGTTTTGTTTTTTCCAAGTTTTAATGATTAATATTCAAGATATACTATTCGAGCACTTGGGTTGAAATACAAAGCTAGTTTTTGCTCCTCTAAAAAGTCATTTCCTATTATGGTTGGAATGTGCTTGACATCATCCATCGTTTTTTGGTCTAACCTTGTCGGAATTAATGAGCCAATCATTGGTAAGTTCACCTTAAGAAGTTCACCTGTTTCCGTTCTGAAATTCATAGTAACATCTCTAATTGGATGGTTGAAAAAGCGATATCCTGCTAAAGAGACAGTTTCGCCTGAACGCATACTACTGATGGGTAGTCTTAAACTTAAGACCTCGTTTGTTGACAAGACAGTGAAGGGGCTCCCAGTATCAATTAAAGCGTCTACCAGTTTGCTGATGTGAGGAGCTCTTAAGAAAAAAGTAACAAAGGGAAAAGGTCTTCTACCTATAATTCCTCTGATCGAGCAACGTATTTTAGGCACATTTTTTCGCCTAAAGGATGAAGGACAGGTCTTTCGGAGGAATCGTCTCTATGAGCACGAACCCTACATTCTCTCCTGTCCTTTGTAGTTTATCTGTAAGCTCCTCTACTGTATCGGCATGACAAACGACTTTTTTGTTTCTTACTGCAAACACTTTTCCCTCATATTTACTTCTAAGTTTCTCATATTCTTCGCTAAGCCACTTGCTATCCTCTTCAGATGCTTTGAGAAGTTCCAAAATCTGGGAATCCTCCATTTTCTCTTCCCATCCACCTAGCTATATTTATGTTACGATAAGTAATAAAGTTTTTCTGTGTAATAAATACTACATAATTAATATTAAGTATTATAGATCTATCTTTAACATCTCTCTGTCTATTACGGCATTAACCCATAGTAACATTGCCTCTTCCAACGCCTCAGTGACATTCCCGCTTCTTCATGCCTTTCCCTTTAAACACTTCTTCTCGGAATTTTCTATCGGTATTTAGCTTGGTCGACCAGTTTGATTATTGTATCTTTCAAACAAATTGATAGAACTTAATCAATTGACTTTCCCTAGCAATTTTATGTGAGAAGATAATATAAATGAAGGTGGACGTCATAAAGGAGTTTTCTTCCTTGAAAATTGTTGATGTGAAGGTTAGGAGGTTTGAGTTTCCTCAAGTTGTCCCTGTTAAGGAGTACTCGAACGCGATACTTACTTATCGGAGGGGTGGAAAGGGAAGACTTACTATAATGGAGATCGTGACGGATGAGGATGTGAAGGGAGTTGGTTTTGGCGAAATCAGCGATGCTTTGAAGAATCAGATCTTGGGCGAAGACCCTCTCGATGCGGAGAGGCTTTGGCACAAAATGTTCATGGCGTGGAGGAAGCCCGTGGCGAAAGGTGAGCTGATACGGGAACTCAGCGCCGTCGACATAGCCATCTGGGACCTCATCGGAAAGATAACTAAGCAACCGATCTATAAGCTCCTCGGTGGATACTGCAGCAGGGTTCCCGCTTACGCTGCTGGCGGCTACTACGAGGAAGGAAAGACCGTCCAAGACTTGGCTGAAGAAATGCTCAGCTACGTTGAGGAGGGTTACAAGGCTGTCAAGATGAAGGTAGGCCGCCTAAGCATAGAGAAGGATGTGGAGAGGGTTAAGGCTGTCCGTAAAGCCATCGGCGGTGAGGTCGCTCTTATGGTTGACGCCAACAACGCCTACAATGCCTACCAAGCCATCAAGTTTGCGAGGGCGGTTGAGAAGTACAACCCGTACTGGTTTGAGGAGCCTGTTCGTCCCGACGACATTGAAGGAAGTGCCGAGGTGGCGAGCGCCATCGATACTCCGGTAGCCTCTGGAGAGAACGAGTTCACAAGATGGGGCTTCAGGGACCTTTTCGAGAAGAGAGCCGTAGACATAATTCAGGCCGACGTCGGCATAGCCGGCGGCTACACTGAGGTTAGGAAGATTGCTGCCATGGCCAGCGCGTATCACATACCTTATTCTCCACATGGCAGCCACGTATTGGGGGCGCACGCGGTGGCCGCTTTTGAAAACGGTTTGATAGTCGAATCTTTAGCTCGGTGCAGTCCACTCTGGAAAGACCAAGCCATATCAGCAATCGACTTATATGAGAAGACTATCGAAGTGAGAAACGGGTACATCGACCTACCAGATCGGCCTGGGTTAGGCATAGAGATAAACGAGAAGGCCGCCGCCAAGCACGAGGCTAAGAATTAAGACAAGAAATGCGGAGGAAGCATAAATAACAATTAAGTAGTTAAGCCACTTCAAAATTTCTCATTAAAAAGAGTCACTAAGACTAAAAGCGAATTTTATATTCATTGCGTCTGATAGTCATAAGGTTTTTAAAATGTCCCGTCAACTTTTGATAAGGTCTTCTACCTCACATAAGGGGTCGTCGGCTAGCTTGGTCGAGGCTCCGAGACTTGGGCTCTCGGGACGGGAGTTCAAATCTCCCCGACCCCATCTGTCACTGCTTCTTCTGCTACTATTATTTCTATGTATAGTGTCAGATGAACCGCTGTTAGGCATGGTTTCGGCGTAGATGTCTGTTTCTGGTTTTCCTAGGCGTGTTATGGTTTCTTTTAAGGCGTTTTCGCATATCTTGCTGATGTTTAAGCCTATTTGTTTGGCTTTTTCTATTACTTCAGGTTCTAGGTTTATTGTTACTTGTTTCTTTCTTCTCGTTTTAATCACGCTTCTACACGTATGTACGTACATTTATGTGAAAAAAATATATGGGGAACTATGGCGTAATCGTTCTTGGAGAGGTTTGAAGCCTTATTCGGTTTGAGTCTTCGCCGGCTCATGCTGAGAGGTTTTAAACCTCTCTTTCTCCCAATCTTTGAACCAATCTTTGACTTGATATTTAATTATGATAGATTCAAAGTCTAAGCAGGATTCTAGATGGCTACGTTCAATATCTCTCTGTATTCCATCAATCAAGGTATGGCCTACATATTCTTCGATATCTACATCGGCAAAGTCGACTAATTTTTCTAGAAACTCGTATAGTGAACCTGGGACGTCAACATAAATTCTTTTCATCCTCTTACTTACAACAGGATACCTCCATGCCATTCTAAAAGCCGTCGGCGGAAAGGGGTCAGCAAAAGACACATTAAAGATGATAGCCTACGGCGATGCTCCCGCATTATTGTTCGGCTGGGTACCTTACTTTGCAACCATATCAGCCGTTTGGGCCGCGGTCATTCAGCTTCTCATCGGCCCTGTAGCGTTACATAAAATATCTTGGGCAAAAGCCACAGTCATATTCAGCTCACTCGTGGGTATAGGAATCATTGAAATTGCATTATTCTGACAATGGGCGCGCGGTTCTTATACAGATCTACAAAAAGAGATAACTTAAAAGCATGTCAAAATAAATTTGGATTGAACGGTGGAACTCGATGAAGACCTTTTCCTTATATAACCGTAAAGAAATGTTAGAGCAAGTCATCAAAAGAGGCGAGTTTTCAGGCATCATCTTCGCAAATATTCACTACTATAGGCATGCAGAAGTCCATGAGGTACACAGCCACAACGATCACGAGGAGATCTTCGTATGCTTCCAAGGAAGAGGAAAAATTGTCACGGACAAAGAGGAGAAAGAAATCTCAAGAGGCGACGTACTAGTCTTCAAACCCGGAGAAAGTCACGGTTTCAAATCTGGCGATGTAGATGCCCTGGCTTGCCTCTGCATCGGAGTTAAAATCTAACCGGATGTTGTCTCGGTGAGCATTCGCAGCCTCATAAAACCTGTAGTCTATTGGGTCTTCTTTGGCTTTTCGATTAAAGCTCGTTTCTTACCAAGGCTTCCATCCCTAAAGTGCGGCTCTCTAAGAACAGTATCGCCTGATTTCTCCATCTCCCTCGCTTCTTCAGACATCTTCGCAGCAGTCCTCATCATCTCGTGACCTGCCGCAACAAGTTGGACGTAAATCTCCCAGTCCGTTATCTTGAAGCATGCTTCACTATTGATCTTGGATACCTGTGCAGAGATCTCGTATGCAGCTATGGCTTTAGCTCTTGCGTATGGGTTAGCGAATCCCGCCGCCTCTATAGCCTTCTCTTCGTCCACGATTACTCGGGGTAAATTTGGTTTCTTGCCACCCTTTATAGACTCAACAACTTTGTCTATTTCCTTCATGATGAAGCTTAACGTTCCAGTTACGGCTAAGACTTTGATAACGTCGGAGTTGTAGATAGCCATCTCCGTTGGGTCTAGAAATTCCCTTCGAGCTCCGATCATCGAGTCTGAGTCAGCTATTATGTAGCCCAAACCTAATGTCTCGAACTCCTTAGACATCTTCTTAGTCGGCCCGTCCGAGATGACGATTGTAGGCATCCCTGCGTCCGCAAGCATTCTCCTGGCCTCAGTTGGTCCGGGTGATGCTTGAGCCGGCCCTATGAGTATTGTCAAGTCGGGTTTCTGCTGGATCATGAGATCAGTGATCTCTCTGCACTGCTCGAGTCCGAGCTTAGCTCCGGACCCAATAACCCTGACATCGATATCGGTTCTTTCAGCTCTCTCGTCTAGGAGAAATTCCAGCAGAGGTAGCGTTCCGATACAACCCACTTTCAATATTCCAATCTTAACACATTTTGACAATTTAATCCATCCTAATATCAGTGATGACACTTTAAGGCTGCGTTTAGGAATAATTGCTTAAAAAGTTTTAGATGCGCTTAAGCCTTTCGAGAATTCTTCATCATTGGCTGCGCTACATACTCAACCGTACATCAGACCAGCGGCGAAGAACATCTCAAATGGGGTTTCAAAAGTGCATAAACGTTAATTCGGAAAGGTTTATAACCTTCGTTGCAGAGAAATATTCAGGTGTGTCGCGCATACAACCAATTTTTAAAGCATCTCACTAGACAAAAGGTTGTGTCCATATTGGATAGAGCGAAAAGTTGTTTCCCGATGTGCCAAAAATTTAGATGCGGAAAAAACTCCATCATTTACCGTGGAGATAAGGCTTGGTGCGGATGGACAGACGAACTATGTGAAGTGAAGAACTGCAGCTACGCAATATGTGCAACAAGAAGGCTAATACCGGGAGGAATATGTGGAGAAACTTTGAAGAGAAAGACATCTGAGAGACGAATCGAAGATATCAGTCCAGTCGTGAAAGTGAGAGGAAAAACCTTTAGAAAGATAGGCGAGAAGGAGCTATTTTAGAGGGCTATCTTGCGAAGACGCGCTTCACAATGGGCGGTCTTATCTTCTTAAGGACACGGTAGCGGCAGTAGGGACAACGTACTCCTAACTCGAGCTCCGTAGATCTCACGGTAGACCCACATTTAACGCATTCGTAAACGATATCTTGAACCTCTCCTTCGGACAATAAACGCACCTCTTAGCATTGAAAGATGTTTCATAAATTTAAACGTGTCGTTTCCCTTAATATGGACGCGGTTCCATGTAATTGATTAGGGTAAACCGGAATGAAACTGAAGGAAAAACTGAAGGATCAACTTGAACCTTGGGAATTGGAACTTGTTCCAAAATCGTATGATATTGTAGGAGACATAGCGATCATCCGGGTTCCCAAAATGCTTGAGCAGAGGAGCAAACTCGTAGCCGAAGCGATCATGCAAGTCGATAAGCACATCAAAACAGTCCTACTTCAAGAAAGTCCAGTCTCGGGAGATTTCCGTTTAAGGGATCTAGAGTTTATTTTTGGTGAAAAAAAGACCGAGACTCTTCATAGGGAGCTCGGCTGCCTCTTTAAGGTCGATCTGAAAGAATGCTATTTCTCACCTCGCTTGTCATACGAGAGGATGCGGATTGCTAAACAAGTCAAACCCGGCGAGATTATTGTAAACATGTTTGCCGGCGTAGGCTGCTTCTCAATAATCATCGCCAAAAATGCTAAACCCAAAAAAGTGTACTCAATAGATATTAACCCACTTGCAATACATTATCATAAAGAGAATGTCAAACTAAACAAAGTGGAGGACATAGTTGAGCCTATCGAAGGCAACGCAAAAAAAGTTATTAAAGAAAGATTTATAGGAGTCGCAGAAAGGGTTTTGATGCCTCTGCCGGAAAAGGCTTATGAATACCTCGAGTGGGCAAGGTTGGCGTTGAAACAAGAAGGCGGCTGGATACACTATTACGGTTTTGAGCACGCCAGCAAAGACGAGGACCCTGTTAAAAAAGTAAAAGAGAAGATTACCGTGAAACTTTCGCAATCCGTCTCCTGTTTCGAAATCGCATCCGAAAGAATTGTTAGAGCAGTTGGGCCGAGATGGTATCAGATTGTCCTTGACATTTTAGTTCAGAACCAACCAAGATGTAATCACTCTCTTTAAGTCTTTATTCTACGCTGAGAATCATCTTCGAAACCCAAATATCTCAAGCGCATAGGTTTGTTGGATAAAAGGTTATTAATCTGTGCATTCTCGTATTAGCGTGCACATGGTGACTGACCAGTTTGTCTTTTGAGATACAGGAACTGCCTGACATTATAAGGGTAATCGTGTTGTTAAGCCTCAGCAAACGAGCTATGCTTGAGAAGCATCTGCTTAAACGTCAAATGGACAAGCTATTATCCGTTGAGATGGGCGACCTCGATAAGGCTTTAAAGGAGATGGCTTCCGAGGGACTAATTCTTAGTCATGACGGGACGGTTCAGTTGACCGAGCAAGGCGCGAGATTAGGCAGGGAATGGCGAAGTTTGCTTTTGAAGAAGGAACCCGTTCTTGGGGTTGTTGCAGGATTGACTGATGGCTCGATCACAGGGCTTGTGGTTATCCTTTCGGCTTTCATAGCGGGCTTAGCTATCAGTAC
>Ga0315310_10000445_pt1 | contig 26351 bp, 24 predicted proteins | sample TDP5_MG_FD_203630 | JGI IMG/M metagenome (GOLD analysis project Ga0315310, IMG submission 203630) | Freshwater sediment microbial communities from Lake Towuti, South Sulawesi, Indonesia - TDP5 | ecosystem: Environmental > Aquatic > Freshwater > Lake > Sediment | place: Indonesia: South Sulawesi...
TTCGGAACGATTCCAGAAAAAGCCGTGTTCTGCTCGTACACTCTTCCCTCCATCTACCAGGTTCCCCTCATCTTGGATGAGCAAGGAATGGGCGAATACATTTGCAAAAGGTTGAGCTTGCCAGAACGAAAACCCGAGTGGAGCGAGTGGAAACAGTTCGTGAACTCGCTTTTAAACCCGCGCTTTGAGGTGAGAGTGGCACTGGTTGGGAAATACGCGGGTTTAGTAGACAGTTACGTGAGCATGAGCGAGGCATTGCGGCACGGAGGAGCAGCCTGTCAAACTCATGTGTTGATCGATTACATCGAGGCAGAAACGCTAGAGCAGAGTTCAAGTGCATGGGAGCTTCTCAAAAACTATGACGGAATCTTTGTTCCTTACGGTTTTGGCCCTAGAGGCACTGAAGGGAAGATGAGGGCGATCCGTTTCGCCCGTGAAAACAACATTCCTTTTCTGGGGATCTGCTATGGCTTTCAATTAGCGATCGTGGAATTTGCCCGTAACGTGTGTGAACTGGAAGGAGCCAGCAGCACAGAAATCAACCCAGAAACTCCTCACCCCGTGATCGACTTGATGCCTGAGCAGCGAGGCGTCGAATATAAGGGGGCGACCATGCGTCTTGGAGCGCACAAAATCTTGGTCAAAAAGGGTACGCTAGCGTATAAACTGTATGGCTCTGAAGAGATTTACGAGCGCCACCGCCACCGATGGGAGGTCAACCCAGACTATTGGGACTCCTTGAAAAGGCGAGGCTTGGTGTTCTCGGGCAAGAGCCCTGACGGTCGAAGGATAGAGATTCTAGAACTGCCCAACAAGTTCTTCTTCCTAGCCTCCCAGTTCCACGGAGAGTTCAAGAGCCGCCCCGGCAAGCCAGACCCAGAATACTACGGCTTCATCAAGGCTTGTTTAGACAAAAAACTTGGAAAATTGAAACCGGACCTTAAATAGCGTGAGCGGTCTCCATGTTCATAATGTAGTTAGATTCAAGCTCTTACTTGGATGTAACACGGATGGCTCATCGAAACGCGGTCCATAAAGAGAGATGTCCAAAAATTGTTGTGTCAAAATTTGGTGAGGTCGAGGCTGAAGAAATAGACCACATCATTGGAGTCATGGAAGAATGTTATGACCGGCTGGGGCCCCACGAGGTTGCTCTGGTGGACCTATACGTTTTTGAAAGATCCTCGTCAGTGGATGCCTTCACGGCAAGGGAGTATGAGGAAGTTGGCGTGGTCTCTGCCTCCTTTGATGAGCTGTTTTTCGCCATGCACGACGCTTGGCGAGGAACATCCCGCATCATTCTATGCCTTGAGAGGATGAAGAAGCTACCAAAGCTGGTTCAGGTGGGAGGGATCCGACACGAGGTGGGGCACTCTGTTTTGCATGGCAACCTACGCTATTATCTTCTTTCGCTTCCACCAGCACTCTTGGACCTTGCCAGCCGTTTCGACATCTCCTTAAAGTATGCAACCAACCTGCTTTATTTGATATCCATCGCGGTGAAAGACTACGAGGTCTCTCGCCTCCTTTATGAGCGAGGCTACGTTGAAGATCAAATAGCCTACGCGAAGCACATGCTAACCGTCACCGAAAACGACATACTCTCTTGGGAAATGTCAAGGGGCAAACCGCTAGCCGAGATCCTGTGCTTGATTTCGTGCCTAAAATCCGTAGGCTGTGTCGCGCCTTTTTTGTTTGACAAAACGTTTGGTGAAGAGATGAAGAGGCGCGTCGCGGAGAGCTTGTCTTACCTCCCCACAGGCTACTCTGCGCCACTACTTAGCACGATTATGGAAGGCTTTTCATCCCTCGGAGCGGACACCCTCAGCAACATTGATCAGATGGCTTGTTTAATCAAGGAGAAAATCGTTAAACCCCTTCTCCTGAGGTGAGAAGCGACGGTTTCACATAATACATAAAAGTATAATACCAAGTAGCCATTATTTGCCTTTTATCCGCTGTTTAGGTGTAGCCGTAAATGCTTACGGAAAGGCGCTCACTCATAAAACGAGGTGTCCCCTTATTATTGATTGGTTTATCTGTTTTCCTCTTCTATCTGTATTTCTTTGTTGGCATGGCAGATATCGCGGTGATTATCCATCGCGCTGATCTATTTTATTACTCATTGGCGGTTATCGCTGTTTTTGTGAGCATGACCTTCTATTCCTTAACCTGGCAACGTCTGCTAAACCTGCTTTCAATAAAGACAAACCCTCGAAAGACGCTTCTCTTTACCTGGATAGGCACCTTCGTTGACCTTTTGGTTCCGGCAGAGTCCATTAGCGGGGAGATCTCCAAAGCCTACCTCATGTCCAAAAGCTCGGGAGAAAATGCTGGAAAGATTGTGGCATCGGTGATTAGCCACAGAATCCTCTCCATGACAATCACCCTAAGCGGTTTAATCATTGGCTCAGTACTCTTCATTTTAAGATACAAACCCTTCGGGCTTGTCCTCAACCTTATAATCATCGTGGCGACCGGGACCGCTATTTCACTGTTTTTCATGTGTTATTTATGCCTGAGGGAAGAAGCCACCGAGAAGACGGTTCACTGGTCGATACGTTTCCTCACGTTCATTACCAGGGGTCGCTGGCAGCTAACTCGCTTAAGGTCTAAAGCCCAAGAAACGTTGAAGGCATTTCACGAAGGAATCGCTATCTTGGCCAGTAGACCCAAGAGCTTGGCTTGGCCAGTGGCCCTTTCCGTAGCGGCCTGGTTCTTCGATCTGCTCATAGCCCTTTTGGTCTTCGTTTCTCTCGGCTTTCAGGTTTCATTAAGCGCAATCTTAATCGTGTATTCTATCAGTTGCGCTATTCAGACCATCCCTTTGGGCATCCCTGGCGAAGTAGGCTTCATCGAAATCGTCATGACCAGCCTCTACACGCTGCTCGGCATCCATCCAGCCATCAGCGCTGCAGCCACCGTACTAACAAGGGTTATAACCCTATGGTTTAAGCTCCTTGTGGGCTACATAGCGGTTCAGTGGGTAGGGCTCAAAGTCCTGATGGGCAGTGCGAGCTAAGGCTCGCTTACAAACGGCGTCCAACTCTTCTGATTGACCTTAAAAAGCTGGTCTCGATTAAACCTTCGCTACCTCGCCGTACTTTCCCACGTTGATTCTCCATTCTCCTTTAAAAGATGTTACGAAGCCGTTCTCGATCTGCAAGGCGTCTCCAACCTTGATGGGGATGATCTTTTCGTCCCACAAAACCAGCGCTGTCGAGCCTGTTTCGTCCTCCACCTTCGCCTCAAGGATCTCGTGCTCAATGCCGGTGCCCGTGGTAATCTGCTTAGGTTCTGAGATGCTCAGCACCCTCACCCTAATGTTTACGTGGTTCATTCCAGGTTTGAGATCGCGTATATTCAAGAAAGCCCCTCAGAGTAGGTCCTCGCCTATTACTCTTCCCTGACCCTCTTAAACATTTGCCAAGGAACCGATAAGGAAAAGTTAGAAGAATGCCATTTATCTTATGGAGCTAACCAACATGGCCATCCTGCAGTGCAGTCGATGCTCAGCGACTCTGAAGCCGTATCCTCCCCGATATAAATGCGAAGAGTGTGGAGGCCTTCTAGAATATACTCATGACCTCCAGCGGTTGAGCGGTGCTATGTTTACCGGCCCCTTCACCTTTTGGAGGTATCAACCATTACTCCCAGAAGTCACCAACATGGTGACGATGGGAGAAGGCGGTACACCTCTGCACAAAGCCAAGCGCCTCGTAAAGAAAGTGGGCCTAGACTCGGTGCACCTAAAAGATGAGACCCGAAATCCGACCAACTCCTTTCGAGACCGATGCGCAGCGTTGATGGTCTCCAACGCTCTAGACTTGAGGTATGACTCCCTAGTCTGTGCTTCTAACGGGAACATGGGAGCCGCCCTAGCTGCTTATTGCACTAAGTCAGAGCTCACCTGCCACATCATTGTCCCAAAGTTGGTGGACATGGGCAAGCTGGCTCAGATGCTCATCTACGACGCCGTCATTGAGGAGCACGGAGAAATAGTTGACGAGTCCATCCAACGAGCCGAGTCCCTGGCGAAGGAAACAGGCTGGTATCAAGCCACGGCAGAGCTGAACCCCCTTGCGATCGAGGCTCAGAAAACCATCGCCTACGAAGTTGCGGAACAATTTGGAGTGCCTGACTGGTTCATCGTTTCCATGGGAGGCGGCGGAACTATCCACTCCATCTGGAAGGGCTTCAAGGAACTGCAAGCCCTAGGAACCACTGAGACGTTACCCAAATTGGTGGGCGTTCAAGCGCAGGGGTGCGCACCCATCGTCAACGCGCACATGAAACATGAGTTAGAGCCTATTGTCACCCCGAGCCCATCTACCCACGCTCTAGGAATCCTTGTGTGCAAGCCGTTAAACGGTAGATTGGCCCTCAAGGCAATAACAGAATCCGAGGGCGTCGCGGTCTCGGTGCAGGACTCAGAAATCTTCAAGGCTGAACAAGAAATTGCGAGGCTGGAGGGAATCTTCGCAGAGCCCGCGAGCTCGGCCACCATAGCAGCCCTCGAAAAGCTGGTTCACCAAGGCGTAATCAGGAAGGAAGACAGGGTTGTCTGCCTCATCACGGCAAGCGGATTAAAAGCAACCGACGTGCTACAAGCCTTGGCAAAGAGGCGAAAAACAGCTGTAGTTGGCTTAGAATTAAGCACAAAGGAAAAGATACTGCGCATCATAGGCCGAAAGGACACCTATGGCTACGACCTATGGAAAAAACTCGGAAAAACCATGACGCGGGCTGCCATCTATCAGCACTTAAACGAACTCTCAGAAAGAGGGTTGGCGGTCGCCTATGAAAGGGAGGAGAGAAAATACTTCAAGATCACCAAGCGCGGAAAAAGAGCTTTGCACGCCATCGATGAGTTAAAAGCGTTACTGTAATCTTCCATAGAAGGCCATAAATGTAAAATTGTTAACTATTAAGTTAGTAATCATGCTGTTTTACTAGTGATTCCTATTATATTCAGCCATTTTTCCATTCTGATTTTGTTTAGGTTTTTTATTGTTATTTTTGTCAATTGACCTTTGCTTTTCTTCACTCTTTGATCTATCGGCTCCGTGTTTTCTATGACCCAGTTTCCTACATGCTCTGATATGTAGATTACAGCCCTTTTCATTCCTGTTTTTTGGGCTAGTTCCATTTGATTTTTCCATGTGTTTGTATGTACGGTTAGGTTCCATTTCTCTTCTTTTCTGTGATTTTCTTTAAGTTCTATGCCGTACCATTCTCCAAGAGTGTGGATTATGATGTCGAAGACATCGGTATGGAAGGCTGGAACGCCTTTATCTCGCAGAAATCTTGTAATGTGATGTTCTCTTCTCCTCGCAAGCGCTCGCGCGTCTAAGTTGTCGTTTTCACGTGATACAGGTGTCACCTCCTCATATAATTCGCTATGTAACTGACAGAATAGATAAAATCATGGTCTGTAGAAAAACGCCCACTCTCTGCACTCCTGATGCTCTCCTCATCATTAAAAGTTTCTCAAATAAATTTTTTATTAACCTGAAAACTTATAAACTTCTATTTATTATTCTAGTTACAACTATACTAAGGGATTTGTATGGTCCGATCAACCTTCGCGTTGACGGCAATTCGATTAGCTATCACGGCTATTTTTACCTCGCTTGTATGCGTAGCCACCATGGTATTTTCCATTTACGTCCCTCAAACAAGAGGCTTCTTTAACATCGGAGAAACCATGGTCTACATCACGGCTCTGCTTTTCGGCCCACTGATCGGGGCCTTCGCGGGAGGCGTTGGCTCCATGTTCGCAGACCTCTTATTAGGTTACCCACAATTTGCGCCAGCAACTCTAATCATAAAGGCATGCGAGGGGGGCATCGTTGGCGTTCTCGGTCGTAAAAGACTTAAGTTTGGCTCTAAACTTCAGTGGAAAGCCTTCACATTTGCTGTTGGCTTGATTACTGGAGTTTTATTGGGTGGTATCGGTTCTCTCTACTACAGTGGTCCAGTAGAGTTTTATCTCGGCTATCTCCCTGAGAACCCCACCTCGATTCTATTTATTCCGCCAATATTTTGGTACTCGATGGGAGCCTTAGTTGTCTTGTTAATTGCATTGACGGGTTTTGTTTTTGAACCAGAATTCGGCTGGCTCATCCTTACAATTCTTGTAGGGGGATTAGAAATGGTCACAGGATATTTTCTATACGAACAATTCTTCCTCGGTGTAGCGGCAATCGCAGAGGTTCCTGTAAATATTGGTCAAATGACCGTGGGTCTTATTGTTTCAATTCCTGTCGTGAGAGCGGTGTGGCGTTCTCTTCCGTCCCTTAGGTATTAAGCAATCAAAAGGGTTCTTCGACTGCTGATTCCTCGCCCGGAAGTCTCTTAATTCTTTAAAGTTAGGAGCGCTATTGTTAATGTTAGCCTTAAGGAGGATTCGCAGAAATGGTTCAGCATTCGCTTCCGGTTGGCAAGCTTGACCCCAACCTGCTTAAACAAATAGTTTTTGGTTGCCTCGGGTCCCCTGACCCTCGCGTTATTATTGGTCCTAAGATAGGTGAGGATGCCGCAGTAATCGACTTTAAGGACAGGGCTCTCGTTATTCACTCAGATCCTATCACTGGAGCCGTCGAAAACATTGGTTGGCTCGCCGTCAACGTCTGTGCCAACGACATCGCCACTAGGGGGGTACGGCCCCTCTGGATCTTGGTTGTCATGCTTTTGCCTCAAGACATCAATTCCGCCCAAGTGAAACAGATAACCCGTCAAATCGATGAGGCGGCGAAGGAGCTCGGCATCGCCGTCGTAGGAGGTCACAGCGAGGTCACCCCAGGCATCAACAGACCCATCCTCGTTGCAACAGCCATCGGGGAGGCTGAAAAGGAAACGTTTGTAAGTTCCAGCGGGGCTAAAATTGGCGACCGCATCATCGTGACTAAGGGAGCCGCTATCGAGGGGACCGCCATCCTATCCACCGAAATGGCTGAAGCCTTGCAAAGGAGAGTAGACAGAAGCCTTATTCAGAGGGCTCAAAAACTCATCAAAAGGATCGGTGTGGTGAAGGAGGCGTTGACCGCCATGGAGGTGGGAGGCGTTCACGCCATGCACGACGCCACAGAGGGGGGAATCGCCGGAGGCCTTCAAGAGGTGGCGTGGGCCTCCAGTGTCGGCATCATAGCCTACGAGGACAGAATACCAGTTTATGAAGAGACGAAGGCGATTTGCAAAGCTCTCAACATCGATCTGCTCAAAACCATCAGCTCCGGGGCCTTAATAATTTCGGCGCATCCAGAAAAGGCCGAGGAAATCGCGGTTGCCCTTCATAAAAAGGGCATTCAAGCATCCATCATCGGTGAGGTGGTGGATGAGGGGGAGGGCTCCTACGTCCTCCGAAGGGATGGAACAAAGCTTGACCTTTCTAAACCCATGAAGGAAGAGCTGTGGGGGGCCTTAGAGAAATTGGAAACAAGGCACAAGCACGCATTAAAATGCTCTTCTTAGAAACCTTAACCATGGAGGAGTCGGCCATGCATCCTTTAGTAAGCCTCGAGTTTTCCGCCAAGGACGCGCCGAAGGTGGTTCAAAGAGGCGATGCAGTGATCGTCATAGACGTTCTGAGGTGCTGTTCTACCATCATCACGGCGTTGGCAAAGGGCGCTGAGGGGGTTATTCCAACAAAAACCGTGAACGAAGCCCGAAGGCTCCATAAAAAGCATTCCGAGCTTATACTGGCCGGTGAGAGAGGAGGAATAAAACCAAGGGGATTCGATCTGGGAAACTCGCCCCTCGAATTTTCTCCCCAGGCAATAGGGGGAAAGCGTATAATTTTCACCACCACAAGCGGGACAAAGGCTATCGTTTTATCCCAAAAGACAAGGTGGGTACTAATCGGAGCCCTCCTGAACGCCGAGGCAGCGGCCAAGGCGGCTTTGAAAATCGCCGAGAAAGAAAGGTTGGGAATCTCTCTAGTTTTGTCTGGAAGAGAAGGAAAACACTTTTCTTTAGAAGACTTCCTTTGCGCAGGGCTAATCGTGGAAAAACTTCCAACCGACAGGGTTGAACTCTCTGATGCTGCCTTGGGGTCGTGGCTAGCCTTCCAACAATCCCGTAGATCACTGCATGAGACCATTCAAGACGGACATCATGCGCGATACCTTAAAAGCATAGGTTTTGAAGAAGACACACGTTTCTGTTCTCGGGTAAATATCTTCGATATAGTCCCCATTTACAGAAATGGAATAATCATTCCACTCGATTTGAATTTGTTGTAAGATTTTAAGAAGAGGCAAGCAAACAGTGAAAACCAGGTCTAAGGCTCTTATTATCCATCCAAGAAATTTGCTGAGCGTCGGTCTTGTAGACCACCCTGTTTCATAAAAAACTTAACCCTTATTCTTCCTTCTGTTCGATTTCTTCGATTGGCTTGGGAGGTGGGGTTGTGGCCATGGTCCATCCGATCCATCCAGCTACAGCCAAGACGCCGATGAAAGCTGGAACTCCGATCAACCACATTTGGATATCTCTGGGGCTAATCCATCCGAACATAACGCTGGGAAATGCAAGTGCAATGGTGTACCAGATTGCGACGCCTAAGCAGACCACACAAGTAAGCCCACATATAGCCTGATCTTTAATGGCCACACCCCACCCCTACCCTTTACTGTGACCTACTTTTAAAAATCATTATGAAAAGGGGGTCTAGAACATACTGCCTAAAATTCTAATTCGCTTTTCTGGTGGTTACCTTTGTGAGAAGTTGGTCCTACTATTATTAGTTTTTGCTTTCATGCTGGCTGGAAATATTCTAAATGAGAAGCCCGGAACGAGCGTGGTGACAGCTGCCTTGCGCACTTCTTTTTCTCGACGACCCAAACTAGTGGTACGATGAGATTTGTTACCTCTTGTTTAAACTTTTTCAAAGTTATCGGTTAGCTTTATTTTTGTAGAATACACAGAGTAAGAGAATTGTGTGAAGGCAGTTCCATGCAACCGAGGATTCCGACGGTTTCAGTGGTTATCCCAACTTTTCAGGAGAGGAATTATATAGCAGCGATCTTGTCCAAGCTTGTTAAAATAAGGCCTTCTGTCGAGATCATTGTGGTGGATGGGGGAAGCGAAGACAACACGGTTGAGGTTGCGAAGCGCTTCACGAAAAAGGTGTATCAGATACGGAAGCGAGGAATTTCCAAGGCGAGGAACTACGGGGCTAGGCGGGCTAGCGGAGATATTTTAGTGTTTCTTGACGCTGATGTAAATCCCTCCTCAGATTTTGTGGAAAAGGTGCTTAAAGCACTCAAGGACAACACGGTTGTGGGTGCCACTTGCCACATCATGCCTGCTCAACCTAGATTTGGTGAGGCTGCGTTCTTCCACTTTTACAATCTCCTCATCCGACTTTGCTCCAGCTTTAAGCCCCACTCTCGAGGGGAATTTTTCGCGGTTAAGAAGAGCGAGTTTCTATCGGTCAATGGATTTGATGAAGGAATGCCATGCCTAGAGGACCACGATCTTGCACATCGATTATCAAGACGAGGAAAATTCGTGTTCATTAAGAACCTCACGGTTTACGAATCCCTAAGGAGGTTTCGAAGACTAGGGCTTTTCAAGGTTGTCGGCACATGGCTCATGGACTACCTCTCTTTCACACTGAGAAGAAAGCCAGTTTCAGGCACCTGGCAACCAATACGCTAAGTATCATGTAAGATTTGGTACGTCCTTCCTCGAGCACAGCCAAAGCAGTCATCTAATTAAATGAACAGGTTTCTTGTTGGAAAGGAGTAGAGGATTTCCTTAATCAATGGAGGATTAAAGGATTGGGCGAGTACAGAGGGTTCGCGGAAACAATTTGTCAGACAATCATCGCACATGACATTTTCAAGAAAGCGCGGTTCTTCGCCGTTAAGTACGTTGAACAATTTCTTCTTTATGAAACACGGATACACGTTCCCCGACCAATCAATGTATATCACGTCTTCCCCTCCCTTACAATAGAAGTTTGGAGTTTTTTTCTCGTGAAACCTTATGATATCCTCGATGCAGGTGCCTAGGTTCGCAATGGCGCTTCCCCTCCTTTTGAGCGACAAGATTGTTTCCACGCTTCTTCTTAAGCTCGGAAATGAAAGCTCTTCTTCAGAAAGATTTTCGCCAAGGGGGTAGATACTGGCATCGCTTTTAACTGGGTAACAAAAACCGAAGGGAACGCCTAATCGTTGATTCACGTATCTCACCATTTTTTCAACCCCATCCCTAACAATGTAGGAATTCAAAAATGTCAGGGTATAAATCCTTAATCCCGCTTCCTTGCAGTTCTTAATCGTCTCCTCTTGCTTGGTCTTTATTTCCTTGTGCTGTCTGATTTTCTCACATAAACTCGCATCCCAATGATCAAGGGACACGCTGAGAAGGAATAATCCAGATTCCTTCAGCCTCATAACCATGTCTCTTGACGCGGTTCCATTCGTTGTCATCGCAGTTACAAGCCCTAGGCGATTCGCATATCTCACTATCTCAACGATGTTTGGATGTAGGGTAGGCTCTCCACCAGTAAAGTACACGATTAAGAATTTGTTCTGAGACAGAAAGTCTAAAACCTTCATCGCATTCTTCATGCTCATGAACCTTGGGGGTTTTTTGTATATATCACACATCACGCATCTGCAATTACATTGAGTAGTTACAGCAAAGACGGCGGTTCTTCTAAAACCGTTAAGGTACCTCACCAATGCCTCCATTATGTCCACCATGAGGGGATCACCATCGACCCTGAAGAATCGCCCATCCTCTGCAATACTGCTTTTATTACTCCTAATCCTTTAAAACAATTTTTCACGAAATCCCCTTCGGCGACCTAAAACGATCACCCAAATCCTTTTAGGTTACGTCCACACGTAAGGGTCAACTCGATTATCAATTGGCGTGCGACTGCGCAAAGGAACGAAGGGGCGCATCTAATCGTCCTTTTCAATAGTCGCCTCGTCGATTCTTCGAGGCCTCGGGTCCCTTGGTCTTCTTAGCTCCCAGAGAGCCGGTAGAAACAGGACGATCACGAATCCACACAACGCCAAGATTAAGAGGATAAGTAGTCAGAGGGCCGAGATCGTCAGCTTCAGATATACTAGCATTGAATCCATTGATATTGTTACATATCTGTGTTGAAAAATATTATATCCAATGACATCATTGAAGTAGTTACCGTTGTAAAACGTGAAATATGAGGAGAAATATAGGGGGTTACATTGTGAAAAAGACTTATCCTTATCCTCCTGGTGAGGGTAAGGTTAAGTGGGTTTCTACAGATTGGCTAGAGGAACACCTTGAAGACAAGTATCTGATGATATTAGATGTTCAACCTAACGTTCACGATTATATTCAAGAACACGTACCCTGCGCTGTTTACATGAATGAGGGATTACTGCGCGTCCCATTGAGAGGCATACCGGCCGTGTACGTACCTTCAGAGTCAATTCAGGCAATCTTCCGCCGTGTGGGTCTTAAGCCTGATGTGCCCGTTGTTGTCTACACTGGCACCGGACCTTTCAAAGGCTGGGACGACGGATTGGAACAGACGATGATGGCTTACTCCCTGGCACGCTTTGGGCACAATAAGGTCTATGTTCTTGATGGCGGTATTGACAAGTGGAAGGGAGAGGGTAGACCCCTCACAAAAGTCTTTCCAAAGGTAGAGGAACCTGATTTCATAGTTGAGGTCCGCAGAGAATATTTTGTCGAATACGAAGAATTCAAAGCAATGAAGGATCGTGAAGGTGTAATCCTATTAAATGCTCGTCCTCCAAATGTTTACGCAGGTCAGGGTCCATGGATCAAGCCCGGCCATATTCTAGGAGCTATCAACTTACCTTGGGCCAACCTGATAGATGAAAAAACAAGAGGCTGCTAAAACCCGACGAAGAAATCCAGTCCATCATTAAAGAACACGGTATAACTCGCGACAAGACTATTATATGCTCTTGTGGCACCGGTCGCGAAGCGACCAACGAGTTCATCCTTTTCAAATGGTATCTAGGCTATCCCAAAGTCAAAATTTATGAAGGCTCATTCACAGAATGGAGTTCTTACCCCGAGAACCCAACAGTAACAGGTAAGACTCCACGCTAATCGTATTCATGCTTGCTCCACCTCTAAGACTATCATTGAAACCCGTGCCAAAATAGCGATGCAGAATGTGACTGGAAATAATCAAATCAAAGGGGCTTGCACATAACAGCTACTTTCTCTCCGACGAAGGAGAAGCCCTCGTAGTCGACCCGCGTCGCGACTGCACGGTCTACACTCAACTCGCACAGCAAGAGTGTACCAAAATCAAGTATATACTGGAGACCCATAGAAACGAGGATTACGTCATAGGCTCCCTCGAGCTACAGAACGCGGCCGACGCTGAGATTGCACATAGCAAGGAGACACCCTTCAAGTATGGAGAGCACAGCCTCAGTGATGGCGACACTCTCAACATCAGACGTTTAAAGGTCAAGGCGTTATACACGCCAGGGCATACCAACGACAGCTTATGCTACGTTGTCTACGAGTCTATGAAGAGCAACGATCCCATGATGATGTTCACAGGAGATACCATGTTCGTCGGTGATGTAGGGCGCACCGATCTCCTGGGGCTTGAAGTTTGGCGGGAGCAGTCCGAAAAACTGTACGACAGCCTCCACAAGAAGGTGTTGCCGCTAGGGGATCACGTTATAGTTTATCCCGCCCACGGAGCCGGCAGCATCTGCGGCCATGAGATTAGCGACCAAGAATTTAGTACAATAGGCCACGAGCAGAAAGCTAGTCCCATACTCCAACTGGACAAGGAATCCTTCATAACGCACATGATGAAGCAGAAGCTGCTGAGACCTCCATACTTCAGAAAAATGGAGCAATATAACCTGAACGGCCCGCCTCTTCTACTTGAAGCTCCCGTTCCCCAACCCCTAAACGTTGATGAGTTCGAAGAAGAAACGCGGCGGCCCGACACAGTCATTGTTGATACACGAGAGCCGGGCGCCTTCGCAGGCTCATATATACCGGGTTCGCTGAACATTTGGCTAGATGGACTAAGCTTCTTCCCCGGCTGGACATTAACCTACGAACAGAGGATTCTGCTGGTGACAGAGCGAAAGGAAGATATAGAGACGGCGAAAGCCTACCTCTGGAGGCTCGGCTTCGACAATATTGTAGGTTACCTCTGCCCCGGAATTGCGGAGTGGAGGAACAATGGAAAGCCTATGGAACATTTAGGTACGCTGTCTGCGGCTATGCTGAAAGAGAAGTTAGACCGCAACGAAATTATTCTCGTGGATGTTCGAGAGGAACGCGAATGGGAGACGGGGTACATCAAAGGAGCCGAGAGAATTTACGTGGGGCATCTAAAGGAAGAGGCAAGTCGCTTACCTCGCGACAAGCCCATAGCCACCACTTGCGGGTGGGGAGGCAGAGGCGGCTTAGGAGCCAGCATCCTGAAAAAAACGGGGTTCGACGATGTCTATAATGTCCTTGGCGGCATAGGAGCTTGGAAAAGACTAGGATACCCCGTTAAAAGGGAATAACTCCTTTAATGTTGGATCACCCATATGATTCACCCTTTATTTTTGTCGCATTACACCATTCATCTTTTTTCAACCCTCATGTTCCAGATTCCTCCATCAACCTCCAAACTTCTTCTCGTATAGTTTTCTTCTCTGACAAAAGCGGGCATTTAACTTGAAACTCAAACAGATTAACACGTAAGAACCCTCACTTCAAGTCAATTTGGCTGCTTTCAAATTGAAACTATGTGCGCGCATCAATTATCGTATCGGTGTCGATTGGTCAAAGCATCAGCACATAAGTACAATCGAGCGCTGATTGTAACTTCGCAATCCTCTCTTTTTATCTATAATCCTAGAAGTTGCTTCAAATGTTTTTTATGGGTTTCTCGCGTGGTTAAAGGGTAAACCTCTCTTTCGCTGTGGAAGAATAAGGGGTCTTCGCCTACTATCCTTGTCAGTTCCTCGTCTGAATTCACGTTAACTATTAGGAGGTTGCCTTGCTGACCTATAAGGTGGTAGGATATCTCGATCTTTCCTTCCTTCTCGAGATCGTCTAGATATTTGAACTGCGCTGGAAGCAACTTAGCCCACATCTCGATAGGGACTTCTCGCTTAATCTTCTGAAGAATCAGAAACCTCATCTTACATCTACTCTTCTTTCCATCGCGACGAATATAAAAACCTTCGTCTGCGATTTCCTAAGAAGGCTACAAAATAAAATTCGAACTCTTCCCAAGAAAAGAAGTGGGGATTAGTTTAAACCCTTACAGAAATCTTTAAACCGAAATTTGAAATATATGCGGAGCACCAAACCCCTTTGTCAAGGTTTAAATCAGTAGCTGAATACATCTTTCTCTTAATAAAATTAGATAAGGAGAAGACGTTAATAAAATAAATTGAAGAGTGATAACAGATGGAGCTTAAAGTAGTGAAGATAAAACTACCCGAAGAGTGCAACGTCATCCTAGGCACTACCCATTTTATAAAAACGGTGGAAGACCTGTACGAAACCCTCGTAAACTCGGTTCCAAACATTAAGTTTGGCTTGGCGTTTTGTGAGAGCTCTGGTGAGTGTCTGGTCCGGGTGGATGGGACAGATGAAGAACTAAAGGAGGCGGCGGCTAAGAACGCGCTGAACCTAGGCTGCGGCCACTCCTTCCTCATTTTCCTGCGCAACGCCTATCCGATAAACGTTCTGAACGCCATAAAAAGGGTGCCAGAAGTGTGCACCATCTACGCCGCAACAGCAAACCCTCTTGAAGTTATTGTCGCAGAGACCGATCAGGGAAGGGGCATTCTCGGAGTCGTGGATGGTCTGAGACCGAAGGGAATCGAGGACGAAAAGGGCATACGATGGAGAAAAGAGTTTCTGAGAAAAATAGGGTACAAAAGGTAAAACAGAGCTCCCTCCTGTGTGTACCCCTTCAACCATCGACGACTAATAGGAAACTTGATAAAACCTATATGGTAGGTGAGTGAATCTCAAGGCGGTAAGTATAGAAGTGCCCAAGGAATGAAACTTGATATTAGGAGTGTCGCACTTCATCAGGACTGTCGAGGACCTGACATAATGAATTATAACGTCTCTTTTCTAGAAAGAGACACTCATGATCAGAAACCATTAAAAACATACTGGCGTTTATCTCTGTGGAGGTTAAAAGGGTGAAGAAGAACTTCTGGCTCTTAGACGTTAACTACGAAGTGATGGATCACCAACCTGAAATGTGGATCTGGGGCATAGATGAAGAAGGGAAACGCCTCCTCATCATTGACCGAAATTTTATTGCCTATTTTTATCTCGTGGTTGAGGATCAGGAGGACCCCCAACTCATCATGGAGAGGATCCTGTCCCGTAAATCGGATTTTCCCTCTATCCTTAGGTTGGAGCCTGTAGATAGAAGGTTTTTTGGAAGACCTGTGAAAGCGATCAAGGTTTTTTGTCAAGACCCCGATCTCATACCAAAGTATGCTAAGAGTCTTCTAAAAATTGAAGGCATAAAGGATTGTCTTGAGGACGATATTCGTTATTCCATGCGCTACCTCATTGACCACAGCGTAACTCCCTGCGGTTGGCACGAGATAGAGGTGGAGGAAATAGAAAAGGAGTTAGGGGTTCAGGTTGATAAGGTATATTTAGCGAGATCCTTTCCTCGGAGCATTGAAAAAACAGAAGTTCCAAAGCTTAGGATTCTGGGCTTCTCCACGATCTGTTACAGCCCTAAGGGCGCTCCTAAGCCAGGAAAAAACCCTGTAGCGGTCATCTCCGCAGCCACAAACACCGGCGACGAAAAGCAGTTTGTGGCCGAAAATTCTAGCGACAAACTCGTTCTGGAGGCCTTCATACGGTACGTCAGAGATTTTGATCCCGACATAATTGTGGGCTACGGAACCAATCGACAGGACTGGCCGTATCTGCTTGTTCGCTCTAGAAAACTGGGCGTCAACCTATTCGTAGGCCGAGCAAACACTGAGCCCCACACCAGCGTGTACGGTCATGCGTCGATCGTGGGCCGAGCAAACGTCGACTTCTTTGACTTCGCAGAAGATCTTCCCGAGGTGAAGGTAAAAACTCTGGAAAACGTAGCCGACTTCCTGGATGTTATGAAGATTGAGAAACGCACCCTCATCGAAGACATAGATGTCCCCACCTACTGGGACGATCCTGAAAAGCGCTCCGTTTTGCTTAGGTTCTCTAAGGAAAACACCCAGTGCATCATGGGTATAGCCGATGCCATGCTGGACTTCGCTATGCAGTTGTCCAATCTTGTTGGCTTGCCCCTTGATCATGTGGGAACCGCCGCGGTGGGCTTTAGGGTTGAGTGGTTCTTGATTCGGGAGGCATACAAAATCGGCGAGCTTGTTCCCAAGAGAATCGAACGCCCATACTTCCCCTACGTGGGAGCCGTGGTTATCAAGCCGAAAACAGGGGTTCACGAAAACATTGCGGTGCTCGACTTTAAGGCCCTGTACCCTAACATCATGATTACCCAAAACGTCTCCCCTGACACCTATGTCCCGCCTAAGGAGCCTGAGCCTCCATGCGGCGTGAACGTTGCCCCAGAAGTAAAGCATAGGTTTCGTGTGGAACCATCCGGCTTTTACAAAGAAGTGTTGTCCTACCTTATAGCCGCTCGAGACGAGATCAGACCCAAGCTGAAGGAGCTTGATCCCAAAAGCGTGGAATACCATGTCCTTGACGCCCGGCAAAAGGCTGTGAAGGTGATCACCAACGCCTCCTACGGCTATACGGGTTGGATAGGTGCGCGTTGGTACATCAAACCAGTGGCCGAAGCCACGGCGGCTTGGGGTCGACAGGCCATCTTGAACACCATCAAACTTGCGGAGAAGGCCGGATTAAAGGTTGTGTACGGCGACACCGACAGCGTCTTCATCAAGCATGACCCGGATAAAACCGAGAAACTCTCCAAAGAAATCAGCGAGGCGCTCGAGTTAGAGATAAAGCCCGACAAGATCTATACCCGCGTCTTGTTCACTGAAGCCAAAAAAAGGTACTGCGGGCTTTTGCCGGATGGACGACTGGACATAGTGGGTTTAGAGGTCATAAGGGGAGACTGGGCAGAGGTTGCCAAAAAAGTTCAGGAAAAGGTGTTGGAAATAATCCTCAAGGAGCAGTCGCCAGAGAAAGCTGCCCGGTTCGTTCGTCAATATATTGTGGATTTGCGGGGGAAGGAGGTGCCATATCGAGACCTCATCATATGGAAGTCTCTCACGAAATCCTTGGAAGAATACGCTGTTAGGGCTCCGCACGTTGAAGCAGCGAGGATGCTGATGAAGGAAGGCTGGGAGCTGTCATTGGGGGATAAAATTGGTTACGTCATTGTCGCTGGTCCCGGCCGCCTCTATGAGAAAGTGAAGCCCTATGTTTTAGCCTCCTACGACGAAGTAGACATCGAATACTATGTGACGAAACAAGTGGTGCCAGCGGCTTCCCGGATCCTAAGCCTGTTTGACGTAACCAACAATGAGCTACTGCCCTCTGAAACGCCTTCTCTCTCCAAGTTTATGAAGAGTTAGCCCTGAATGTCCGCGAATGTCAGCAGATGTATGTGCAACGGCTGTTTTATTACGTCCGAGATGCGGGCCGCCACAAGATACTTGACGTTCTTTTCGCTTGCAACGTCTACGAGTCTCTGCGTTATCACGCCGTCGAAAACAACAGTGTCCACACCCTCGACCTGCTGAAGTCTTTCCGCGAGCTCACTCACTGGTAACCGTTGTATCTGCTCCATTTTGTCGGTAAGCAACACCGCCTCTAGGGTTCCTTCCAAATTTTTCGCCGCATCCACTATTTGTTTAGGAACGAGGATTTTCCGGCGCTCTTTTGCTTTTTTGACCTTAACTTCTTTCATGGGAACCCTGTGCTCAAGGGCAGCGGCGACTTCCTTAGCGCTTAGATCCTCTACTTCTCTGCCTTGCGGCGCTCTAGCAACATACTTAACGTTTGTTACCTGCTGCAACTCCTTGAGGATAAGGTCTCCTCCTCGATCTCCGTCGAGGAGGGCCGTAGCCTCCTTCTCTCGGCACAAGCGTATGATGGTTTCTGGAACCTTGGCGCCCTCTAGGGCTATGACGTTTTGAATTCCGTACCTTAGCAAGTTTACTACGTCAGCCCTTCCTTCCACAATTATTATTTCCCTTGCGCTTTCGATGTCAGGTCCCGCTGTTAACTCTTCGGGTCCATACTTTTCAACTCTAGCTAACCTTAGGGTCTCTGAAACTTCTCTGAAGATTTCCTCGGTGCCGGGGAGAGCTTCAATGGTCCACTCCTGAAGGATCTCTTTGGCTCTCTCTATGATCGCTCTCCGCCTCTCGTCGCGTACGTCTTCCATTTTTTCCAACGTGACCTTCGCTGAGCAGGGTCCTACCCTGTTTATGCTCTCGATGCTTGCCGCGATGATCGCTGCGGAGACTCGATCTAGGCTTGTGGGGATGAGTATCATGCCCGTTGTTTTGTCTTTCTTCGATTGCAACTCGATTTCTATTCTTCCTATTCTCCCCGATTTTTGAAGTTCTCGAAGGTCTAGTTCGGAACCAAACAATCCCTCGGTTTGACCAAAAACAGCCCCGATGACGTCTGGTTTTTCAACGACCCCCTCCACTTCGAACCTGGCACGAATAACGTACTTGACAGTAACCGTTTGCGATGATCCCATGAACTTTCACCTCAATCATTTTTTAACCTCACCACAATTGCGAGGTTTCCTACCGTTTAATCGCTTTGTGTCTCTTATACTTTACTCTAATTTTTTCTTTAAGGTCTTCATGTAGGTCGCCAAGCCCTCAACGTCTTTAACGTCTCGCCCCACAAGACCTTGAAGCCTCTTCCAGAAAAACAGATTGGGCTTTACCCTCATTTCTTCAAGGTGTTTCGTTAGGCGTTTGGTCCATTCCTTGCCGCGTCTATCAAAGTCCATCAAAAGGATCGCCTCACGTTTTCCTTGCTTCTCCACCTCGCTGAGAACGTCAAGGAAGCGCCTTCCAGAGGTTTTAGCCGAGATGATGTCACCTTTCACATCCAATGCGCGCAGAGCGTTAACATCCTTTTGACCCTCTACAATTATTGGTATGCCTTTAGCTGACATCTCGGCAAGTCTGTCCAGAAGTTGCAAAAGGTTTTCCCTCTTTTTCCTTAGCGTGTTCGACAAAGATCCTACCTTGTGATCTCTATCTCAGTCATTTTTCTTAAGATTTGTGGATGTTTATGAAAATACTCTCTTACCGGGTTAAGAATCTCCACCAAGGCTTCCGCAACACCGTTTTTTAGGTCAAGGGGGTGGAGCATCCCTTTCACATAGGCTTTCTCCATCTCTCCGTAGCTTTCAAAGGTTTCCGGTCCTCCGTACTTGGAAGGTCGTGGGATCTCCAGGCTTTCCCTTTCCGGGAAGATTACGTACTTGGTGAGTTCAAGGATGGGATTTTCCTTCGCTTGCTTAGGCGGGCAGTATGCGGATCTTATCTTCGTTTGGATGTCGCTGGGCGTGTCGTGTATGTATATGCAGGTTCTGGGTATGCTTTTGGACATTTTTGAGCTGATTTGCAGGTTTATGTCGGTGTTCTCGTCAAACTGCCTCTCGGCCTTTTCCGGTCCTTGAAGTCCCATGAGAAGGTGGGTGTGGACGCACGCGGGCTTTTTCCAGCCGAGTTTTTCGGCGGCGTCCCTTGCTAGCATGTGGGCTTTCCTTTGATCCATTCCTGCGCAGGCGACATCGAGGTTCATGTGGAAAATGTCGGCTGACTGCATGCATGGATAGTATACCCACGCCGTTTCCATGTCCGTTAAGCTCATTTCTCGACCCATGATGGGCAGCGCCCGCCAAGTTCTTTGAAGGGAGACGCTTTTGGCTATTCGAACAACTTTTTCCCAGTATTCCACGTCTTTGGTTATGTCGGAAGCCCAAAGGTACTCCACGCCTTCTGGCTTGATTCCTAGGGCGGTGAAGCATTGCTTAAAATACTCGCCGCATAAATGAATCCTTTCCATATCCCCGCCGAGTTTATTGTTTATCCAAGAATGCCAGTCCGCAAGAAATATGATGAAGTGGAAGCCAGCCTTTATCATGTCCTTGATTTTGGAACCGCAGACCAAGCCCATTCCGATGTGCATTATTCTGGGTGAGCGTCTTCCTTTACGCTCACTGTCCAGAACTCTCAAAACCCCAATACGCTCTGGGCCTAGCCTCAGTCTCCAGTAGCACGCGCAACTCTTCCGGGGTGACAACTTCTTGCGCGTTCCTCATAATGAGGTTCAATCTTTCTTCGGTATCCAAGCTCATCGCCCCCTTAATGTTTCGACATCGGTTCACTTAAAATTTCTTATCGCGGGCGCTGTGTCCCACGTAACTAACACTTAACCTCACTGCAGAGCCTTCCGCTCCTCTCGGTTAAGCTCTCTCTCGCGTGGGTTCGGGCGCCCGCGCCCACCGTGTCCCATGCCTGGGTAAACCCGCTGTCATGGTTAGGTGAAGCACCTTCCTCTGTTGGGTCCGTCTGCATGAGCCGTTAAGGTTCCGGTGGGATTCCTTCCTGCTCATATCATCGCTAATATAGAAGGAAGAATGGATGGAGATAAATGTTATTTAGAAGATTTCTTCGAGGTCGATTTCGAAGGCGCCGGTTGGATTTTCTAGTTCGAAGTTATTGAGAACTTCCGGGTGGATCTCCCCAAAGACGCCTATCTTCTTGCGTTTAACGTGGATGGATGCCACCCTTCCCTCCATGAAGCTTGGGTCTCTGGTCTCCTTCGTCTCCCATCGCCTTAGGCCGAGGTTGGAGAGCAAAGCTTCCACGTAGGATTTTATTTCCGTGAAGTTGGCGGTTGCGTGGGAGGAGACACCCGCCACATGAAGCCTTCGTTCGCTTCGGGTTTCGGTTTTTTCGCTGATTTTTATCACGTCTGAAACCTCGAACAACCGCTGAGGATAGCTTTCATGCTTGTTGTCCGTCAGATTCTTCATTAAACCGGGCAACAGGTCTTCTCGGGTTATGGAATATTCCATGGAGACGGGGTTCTCAAGCCTAACCATCTCTCTGGCCCTCTTCCTCATCTTCTCATAGTGGATGATCTCGTTGGTGAGGATGAAGTTCATCGCTTCTGCGAATCCCAACCCGATCATGATTTTTCGGACATCATTGGCCACGACACTCGCTCTGTGTTGCTTGCCTGTTGTTACGGTGGCTGGCTTTGTGGGCCTTAGTTTATAATAGCCGTAGCCGATCGCCACTTCCTCCACGAGGTCCACCTCGTGCATTATGTCGATTCGATAGGGGGGAATCAAGACCTCTAAAACCCCCTTGCCCATCCTTTTCGCGTCCAGTCTACACTTTCTGAGGCATCGTATAGCATTGGCTTCCGAAAGCTTGAGACCCAGCAACTCGCAAGCATAGTCGATTCTTAGGGTCATTTGTTGAGGCACTAAATTGGGGGAAACAACTGCACGATCTGGGTACTTGACGTGAACGCTCTCGATGGTTCCGCCCATGTCTGCTAGGGCCGTGACCAAAACGTTTAAGCCCCTCGTGATCGCGTTTTGGTCGGTTCCAGTGATGTCGATGAACAAGTTTCGGGTTTGGCTTTTGACTCGGGTGAGCTCGCCGTTTATTATGGGTGGCATGGACAGAACCCTTCCCTCGCGATCCACGAGCAAAGGATACCTTGGAGCCCAGTCCACGATGTGTCGGTAAGCGATGCCCTTTTCGTGCTTCTCCAAGATTTCTCGCAGGCTCATTTCCTCTGCCCTGTCCAGCGGAACGAACCTCACGGCGTCTGGATCCTCAGCCGTGTATAAGAACGGCGGCTGTACCCTGTCTAGGTTGTGCACACCAATGGAGGCCTTTCTCCGGTCCCTGCCCACCCCCCAGTGAAGGTCCTCCTGCATCTCCATGAGCTCCCGCACAGACTCTTCGTCCAGCTTTACGTCGCGTATGACCGCGGCTACGACATAGGGCCTAACCTCAGCAACCTTCGGATCCACTTTCAGGACGATTTCTCCTTCCGCCACTTGGTATTTGGGTAGACCCGTTTCCCACTCCATGAGCCCGCGGAACGCCCGCGCCACACCAGCATAGCTCGAGAAATCCACTCGATTAGGGTTAAACTCTATTTTCACGTAGTCAGGTCCGACTTCCTCTATGTCCACGCCTAGCCAAGGAAGCCACTTGGCCATGTCCTCAACCGTGATTCGCCGGCCGATGAAGGAGCAGAAGCGCTCCCTATTTAGGGTGATCACCGGCATACTGGACTCCTCCGAATCCAGCCTAGGTCGTTTTTGTATAGGAACCGCACGTCGTCCACCCCGAGTTTCAGCATGATCAGGCGTTCTAAACCCCCTCCCCAAGCCAACACGGGATACTTTATGCCGAGGGGTTCCAAAACCTCTGGTCGAAAGGTGCCCATTCCGCAGAGCTCGATCCATGCCTTGTACTCTGGAACGTAGACGGTGGATTGCACAGAGGGCTCTGTGTAGGGGAAGTAGCTGGGCCAAAACTGCACCTTCCTCAATCCGAGCTTGAAGTAAAATTCCTTCAGCGTTCCCATCAAGTCTCGTAGGCTGACGTTCTTGTCCATGATGATTCCCTCGATTTGGTGGAACTCCGCGAGGTGTTTGTAGTCCACCTTCTCGTTTCGATACACCCGATCCACTGAGAACACTTTCATGGGGGGTATCTTGTGCTCGGCGAGGTAGCGGATGGTTACCGAGGTGGTGTGGGTCCGCAGTATGAGCTTCCTCGCCTCTTCAGGGCTCCACTCGTATTCCCAACCCCTTGACCCCGTCATCCAACCATTCTCGTGGGTTTTAGCCACGGCTTCCACAACATTTTTTCTCGGCAACCCTCCCTTTTGAGGGTACGCGAGATAGAAGGTGTCCATCATCTCTCTCGCCGGGTGGTCTTGAGGCTGGAACAAGGCATCGAAGTTCCAGAAGGCGGTTTCCACGATGGGACCCCTAATCTCCGTGAATCCCATCTCAAGGAAAATCTCCCTGACTTTCTGAATGATCTGCTGAGCCGGGTGGATCTTTCCAGGGTATACAACCGGACCTGGCGCTGTCACATCGAATCGCCGAGGTTTTACCTCTCGCCATTTTCCAGTTCGAATAAGCTCTGGGGTTAGCTGGCTCACTTCCTCCACGATTTTTAGTCCTTTGCGAATCAGTTGCCACCCATTCTCTGTCAGCTCCAATTCACGTAGAGTTTTCTCTTTCAATTTTGCGAGTTTGCGTCTCTTTAGCGTGATAGCGGCTTGCTGTAGGCTTTTGTCAAGTTCTTCAACTATGGCTGTGCCTTTTTTGATTTTTAGAACTTCTAAGAGCCTTTCATCGTTCCCAATGGGCGGTTTTTCTGTTTGTGTGACGGTAATTGTGCCTTTTTCTCTATTTATTTTCGCCCAATGTTTTTGTGTTAACCAAGCTAGTGCAACAGGGATAGCGCCCGGTGGTATACCTACTTCATGTGGTATGTCTGAAATTGGGATTTCGCCACCCTTTCCGTAAGCTATTTCAAGAGTTCTACGTTCTGGCAACCTTTTTTGCGCGTATAGTGTCCCTTCTTGAGTTAGGGTGATGATTGTTCGTTTTTGTTCATGAACTGTCACCAGTTTCTTTTGGGCGAGTGTTAGCGCTGCTCGCATGACTGCTGCGTGAGCTAAGCCGCTGGCCTCAACTATTTGGTCGACGCGTCCCCTACCCTTCAGCTTTTCCAACTCAAGCAAGGTTTTTTGCTCATGCTTTCGAAGCTCAGGCATGATGCCTCCTCCATAGTCTTTTGGTTTTTAACTCCATCATCATAGGCTGATAGGGCAGTTTAGCACTATGATAAAACCCCTTAAAAGGTTTCAACGATGCCATATGCTCTAAGCTGGTCAAAAGAGGGATCAGAGGCGAAAGAATGGGAATTGGTGGGACATCCCTTCACCGACCATTTGATATAAACACAAAGGTTATTTATATTTTGTCTCGAATTCTTAAGGGAATGCTTGTTCAAGCGGATCAACGATGGACGGGTGTTAAGTCGTGGCTAATGAAGAAGAGGAAATGGTTGTTACGCCCTGGGAGGTTTCGGGCAGGATCGACTACGACAAGTTGATACGGCAGTTTGGAACACAGCCCATCACCGAAGAGCTTCTGGAAAGGATAAGGAAACACACAGGGAAACTGCATCCGCAGCTTCAGAGGAGGCTTTTTTTCTCGCACCGAGACCTAGACTGGATCCTCGACTTGTACGAGGCGGGGCAAAGATTCGTGTTATACACGGGCAGGGGTCCCTCTGGCCCGGTTCACATCGGGCATCTCATCCCTTGGATTTTTACAAAGCACCTTCAAGATGCCTTTGAAGCAAAACTCTATTTCCAGATGACCGACGACGAGAAGTTTCTGATACACCCCGACTTCACCGTGGAGAAATCCCTTGGCTTCACCTATGAAAACGCCTTAGACGTCATCGCCGTTGGCTTCGACCCAGAAAAAACGGTGATCATCTCAGATGTCAAACATATCAGCGCTCTCTACGACTTATCCATAAGAATCGCCAAGCACGTGACGTTTTCCACCGTGAAGGCGGTCTTCGGCTTTGAGGACAGCTCAAACATAGGGATAATATTCTTCCCAGCCCTTCAGGCGGCGCCCGCCTTTCTGGAGTCGTTTCTGACGGGAAAGAAGGTGCCATGCTTGATCCCCGCGGCGATCGACCAAGACCCCTACTGGAGGGTCACCAGGGATATCGCTTCGAAGCTTGGGTATTACAAGCCGGCTCAGATCCACTGCAAGTTCTTGCCTGGTTTGGGTAAGGGTGGAAAGATGTCGGCTTCCCTACCTGAAACGTGCATATTCACCGTGGACCCCCCAGAAGTGGCGGAAAGGAAAATCTGGAACGCCTTCACCGGGGGCAAGCCAACCGAAAGAGAGCAGAAAAAGTACGGAGGAGAACCATCCGTATGCTCAATCTTTCACTACTATTATCATCTATTTGAAGAAAGCGACGAGAGGGTTAAGAAGCTCGAAAAGGAATGTAGGTTAGGGGAGGTTATTTGCGGCGAATGCAAAGCCCTCTTGGCGGATAGGGTAAAGAGGTTTCTGAGGGAGCATCAAAGGAAAAGAGAGGAAGCAAAGGATATTATAGAGAAATTCTTCATCAAATAATTTGTTTCCCTAAAAATCTTGAACAGTCCTAGTGTATGCTTTACAGTTAGGTGGAATTTAGTTGGAGATCAAAAAGGTTGAGGTTGATTTGTTCTCAGCCTATCGGTTACTGCACCCGAGGCACGTGGTGTTGGTGAGCTGTGCAGACAAGGCAGGGAAGGCGAACATCATAACCCTAGCTTGGTCCATGCCTATCTCCATCCGCCCGCCAATGCTCGCCGTAAGCATTTCTCCCAAAAATCACTCTCATCAACTAATTGAAGAAACCAGGGAAATCGTGGTCAATGTTCCAACAATGGACATTGTTAAGGAAACCTTGATTTGTGGCAGGATATCGGGAAGAGGATACGATAAGTTTAGGGAAGCAGGGTTAACTCCTCTGCCAGCGAAGATGGTTCGGCCGCCCATCATTAAGGAATGTGTGGCGCACCTGGAGTGCAAACTGCGTCAACAAATAACCACGGGAGACCACACGCTGTTCGTCGGCGACATCCTAACGGCTTACGCCAATGAGGAAGCTTTCGAAAGGGGTAAAGTTGCTCTCAAAAGGGTGAAACCGGTCTATCACGTGGGAGGAGACGACTTCGTAACCTCATCCTCTGAGATAATCACGCCTGTGATATGAAAAACTGGGTTTTTCAGTAAATGCATGGAAACTAGCTTCTCGGCTGTACAGCCACCTACGGGGTTCTGTTAACTCTTCGGGACTTCTAGCCTAGCCGACCAGACTGTTAATCATCGGGACTTGAGGCTTATTTCAAATAATACTTAATTAGAAGCAAACTTTAAAGACACGGATTAAACCTTTGTATATCGATACAACCAAAGTGGAGCGGTGCCTACGGTCAATCAATTTGTTCAAATGTCAGCAGATTCTAAAGCTTTTATTAGAGGAAATTGGAGAGGCTGTTTGAGTGCATGTCTCTGTTACGGAAACCCAGCCTCTTTCACAAAATCATATAATGATTTTCTAGAGAAACTTTTTTACATAATCAGTTTAGTGGAAAATGGTCCGTTATTTATTCTTCTTGTGAAAAGTAAGTCTCTGCCCATCGCTTAGGGCGCCATCGAGACCGACCACGTGCCCATAAGAATTGCGTACCTCGGCCCCGCCCGATTCCACTAGGCGAACTTGCTCTAGGGTTAAAGCATGCCTCACCTTCATCCCGCGATAAAGAGAGACCTCTTT
>Ga0315310_10000446_pt1 | contig 26342 bp, 18 predicted proteins | sample TDP5_MG_FD_203630 | JGI IMG/M metagenome (GOLD analysis project Ga0315310, IMG submission 203630) | Freshwater sediment microbial communities from Lake Towuti, South Sulawesi, Indonesia - TDP5 | ecosystem: Environmental > Aquatic > Freshwater > Lake > Sediment | place: Indonesia: South Sulawesi...
GGATGGTACGGAGAGAGGGAGGCGCTGCCTTGGGTGGTGGGACTGACCGTCCTGGACTCGCTGCTCACCACGGGCCTCACCCTGAGCCTGCCTTTCCACGCCTGGCGCATCGGGCGCACCTGGCCGGGGGAAGGGCTGGCCCGCCGCCCTGATCGCTGGGCCTGGGTAGCTTTCCTGGTCATCCTTTTCCTGATGAGCGGGGCCTCGGCAGGGCAGTTGCGCGTTGGCGACGGCGGGCTCCCCGCCCCGATGGAGGTGCAGCGCTGGGGCCCCGCCGAGCGCGTGGTGCCCGACGCCTATCTGCCCACCATCACCTGGGCCGGGTGGCTCTTCTCTGCACTGCGTTGGCTGCTGATCCTCACTGCGCTGCTGATACTGTGGGAAGCGTGGTGGAAGCGGGCAGAGCGCCCGGTTGGGGCAAGGCCGCGATGGAACGAATTCCCGCGCCTGCTCCTGTGGCCTGCCCTGGCCTCGACAGGCATCTTCCTCACGTCGATCTATCCTCTGAACATGCTATCTTTCGTGCTGGGGGTAGCTTGGGACAGCCAAATGGGCTTGCTGCAAGGCCTGAGTCCGCTGCTGGTCGCCCTGGGCCTGCTGTGGCTCTATCGGCTCTGGGAACAGGAATGGGAACAGCGGATGCGGACGTTGTGGGCGTTGCTCACCGCTGGCTTGTTGGCCCTGTACGCCGTCTGGCAGGTACAGGCATTGATCGCCTACGGGCGTGTCCTCTTTGCTCCGCTCCCGGCCTGGGAGACGAGCTGGGAATACGCACCCATTGATCCGATGCTGATGGCGACTATCGGACTCATTCTACATGTGGCGCTGTTGACACTGGGGCTGTGGGCAATGGTACGTACGGTGCAGGAGACCTGGCGGCCAGAGGGTCGGTTTGCTTTGCCCCGGCCGTTGCTGTGGCGTGGGCTGGCTCTGGCCCTGATCGCCGTCCTCCTGCTGGGAACCGGCTGGTACTGGTGGACAGCGCCAGGGATAGGGCGCACCGTACCGCCCAATGGAGCCACGGACGTGCCCCGCAATACGAGGATTCTGGTCGAGTTCCGTCAGGATGCCCGGCCGTGGGGAATGGGATGGGGAATGCACACCCGCTACGCCGACACGGGCGACTACATCCCTGGCGGTACAGGCGGTGGCCCGGGCGGGATGCGGTTCGACCCGGAGGGGTTGCTGCGGCCCAATGCGCCGGTAGAAATCACCGTTTATCGAGACGGCCGCCGGCCCTATGTGCTGCGCTTCACCACCGCTGGCGTGGACAGCCCCACGGCCACGCCCCTCCCACCCAGGGAGTGGTTCGGCTTCGAAGGTCTTGTCCCCACGCCTGCTACACCACCTACTCAGGACCCGCGCATCATCCCCACACCAGCGCCGATAGTCTATCGGCCCACTGACTGGCCCCGCGACATTTCGGCCATTATTGACTGTCCCACGGGGCCAGACACCGCCGAGAAATGCCTGAGCCAGGAATACCCGCAGCGGGTGCAACTGGTGGGCTACCTGATACCGGCCGCTGGCGGTTTCGTTCTGCTGCGCGGTTCGCAACGCCTCCCGGTGAGCCTGGCGCTGGCCGAGGGCTACCCACGGGAGAACATAGACTGGCTATGCGAGCACGGCTATCTGACGGCAGTGCAGGGCGAGCTTACCAGCCTGGATCCGCCGACGATGCTGGTGAGCGAAGCCCACGGCGCGGCGCACAGCTTCCTCGCGCGTTCCACGCCCCTGGCCGAGCTGTACACCAACCCCGAGTGGGGCATGGCCATTGAATATCCGGCCGGGTGGGTCGTGGAGCCAGCCGGCAGCAGCGATCCTACCGCGATCTATATCCAAAACTTTCACAATGCCGATGTCTTCGTTCCACTGGCCGGAGGGTCAGGGGTGGAGGCTGACCCCTCGCTGTACCGGGTGCGGCTGTACCCGGTTCCGCAGGAATATGTGGCCACGTTGGAGGAGGCCCGCGCCGGATTCCCACAGGGGCTGAAGATGCATTCGATGATGATCAATGGATTGCCCATCCTGCGGTTCAGGTGGGGTGATGGAGTAACGGAGGTAGCGTTGGTGCAACTTGCCGACCGCGTGCTGATGCTTTCGACCGGGCAAGACCCCGCCCTTTTCGAGCGCATGTTGGAGGCGCTGCGACCCACCCTCACCGAGGCCCCGGCGGCCACCTCCACACCGGTCACTCCAGCGCCAGCCTACGCCACCCAGGAGGCTGCCCGCCAGGCGACGGTTGTCGCCCGGGCCACCGCCTCCCCCTTCCCCACCGCCGGCCTGGCCACCGTTCGGACAGGCCAGCCGGCCAGCGCCACCACCCGACGCCATGGACTGTCCTTCCAGGTCCGTCTACCCAAAGACACTTATCTGGCTGGCGAGGGCGGGCAGGCAGAGGTCATCCTGCGCAACGATGGCCCGGAGACGGTCTTTATCCACGGTGGGCTGACTCTCTTTGGATTGGCCTTGTTGGACGAGCAGGGCCACGGGCCCGCCCCCTGGCCCTGGTTGCCGATGTCACTGCCAATGCCTCCCAACCTGCAAAAGCTGGCCCCGGGCCAGGTGATGACCGAAACCCTTAACTTTCAGGTGCCGCCCGCGGAACAGGCTACCGGTCACACCTACGACCTCTGGGCCGTGACCGGCTTCAGCCGCCCTGACCCAAACAGCCCGGAGGGACCGAACAACCTGTGGCTGCACCTTGAAGTGGGTCCCATCCCCTTGCAGGTCACCATGCCGACAATCCCTGAGCAGTACCTGGTAGGCCATCTACAAGCCGACCGCGATGGTTGGTGCTTGCAAGTGACCGACGCCACCGGCCAGACTCCACCTGGCCCATTGTGGGGTGAACTGGAAGCTGCCTCACCTAACGCTGCCATTGGTGGCCACCCCCTGCGAGATAACACTGACGGCACCTGGTCGGCAGCCTGGGACGACCACATGCGCCGGGGCGATGGCCAGATCATCGTGCGGGCCTGGGTTGCCGCTCTGGGCTATGTCACCGCTGCTATCACCCAGACGGTGCCAGGCGGAGGGGATGCCCGCTATTTCTTCGGCGTACCGGGGCCCTCAACATATCAGACCTTCCCCACACTGGAAACGGCCCAGATGACGGTGGATTTTCCCCTCGCCCGCCCGGGCAACCTGCCCGCTGGAGCCGAGCTGACGACGGTACAGGTCGAAACGATGCACTACGAGGGTGGCCAATGGACCAACGTGACGCAGGTCTATCGTCTGAGCGGCGGCACCTGGCTGGAACTGACCCAGATGGTCAATACGGAGCGCTACGAAAGCGCTGGTTGGGGCCAGGCCCGTTACGCCCCGGAAGCCCGCCCCGTGACGGTGGGCCAGACCACAGGATACGTCATTCAGCGCTTTGACTGGTGGGTGCTGGACTGGAAGATAGACGACGTAGGTTTTGAGCTGCGGGCGCCGCTGCCAGTTCTCTCCCTGGATAACCTGGTGACCATCGCTGCCGGAGTGCAGCCGCCTGAAGAGGGACGCTGAGGGAGGAGAATGGAGGTCAAGAGATGAGACCCCGTTGGCTCAGCTTGCCTATCCTGATCTCGGCCGCACTGTTGGCTGCTTGTGGTATTCTGGAAGTAGGGATCGAGCGCACCCCCACACCCAACCACGCCGCGCTCTACCTGCGCCCCACGCTGACCGGGCCGCCGCTCTCCTCACCGACGCCAACCCCACTACCGACTGCCACCGTCTCGCTCCCTGGCCGGCTCGTCCACGAATCGGCCGGTGACATCTGGATTGTCGAGCGAGGCCAGTCGCCGCGTGTGCTCCTGACCGGCGGGAGGAACCCCTACCTGTCGCTGACTGGCGACAGGCTCGTCTTCTTCCGCGCCAACCCGGAGTGGCCCTCTCTCTCCGATCTTTGGCTGGCCGACTTCACCTGCCCGGCTGCACCCGCCCCCTGCCAGGTGAACGAGCGGCGGCTGGTTGGCCCAGCCGAGTTCGGCGGCCCGCTCGTCTATGGCCTTGCCTGGTCACCTGGCGGCCGGACGGTGGCGCTAACGACGGGTTCCGGTGCTAAGCATTTTTACAGTGAGGATCTGTGGTTGGTGGACGTGGAGACGGGCGACTATCGGCAGGTGCTCAATGTCAATGATGGCGGCGGCGTACCCGACTACAGCCCCGATGGAGCGTGGATCGCCCTTGCTGTCCCGGGCGGAGGCTGGAACCAGGGGCAACTCTCGCTCATCGCCGCTGACGGCAGTGGCTACCGGCCACTCTTCGATCATTTGATCTACCACGAAGAGAAATGGCTGCCCGGCGGTGTGCTGATCGTTGGCTTGATCCGGTTGGCGCAGGCAACAGAGTCAGAGGTCATAGCCGAGCTGTGGCAGGCACCGGTCGTGGGTGAGCCAGTCCGCCTGGCGACGATACCCGCCGCACACAGTTTCCGCTGGTCGGCTGATGGTCAGCGGCTGGCCTACCTGGCAGACGACTCGGCCGGCTGGCTCCACATTGCCCAGGCCGATGGCAGCGAGCCGGTGCCCGTGCCTGGCACCAACGAGCGGACGTGGCCCCACAGTTGGTCGCCAGGCAGGCAGTTCCTGGCTGTCATCCACGACGGGCAGTACTTCTTCGTCCCCGATGATCCTGATCCGGCTCTCATCCCCATGCCGGCCCCTTTCTGGCTTTGGCTGGATGACGACAGTTATCTGGCAGCCGAGTGGGTCACCGATGAACCGCAGGCTGGCCGTGGCTATTTCGAAGTCAACCGCACCTGGCTCGACGGCCAGTGTGAGTTTCTCTTCGCGGCCGAGAGTCTGAACGGGCTGGCTTATTGGCCTTGAACTCTATCTCACCGCCCTCTCAGAGACAGGATTCATAGCGTACAGGTAATTGGGATCGAACCGTTCCCAGACGCCAGGAATCCCAAGGGTGTGCTGGAGTACAGAGTAGACATTGACGTTGGGTGCTACCCTCTTTGCCCTTTCCCCGATATACTTTACAGACAGGACACGCGCGCTGTACTGTGGAGAAGCGAATGACGCTTGTTCAGGCCGATGAGCCGACCGACGCAGAACTGGCGCGGCAGGCTGTGAAAGACCGGGCGGCTTTTGCCGACCTGTATCGCCGCTACCTGACGCCGGTGTACCGCTACTTCTACGCCCGCACCGGCGACGTGCAGCAGGCCGAAGACCTGACGGCGCAGACCTTCGTTGCCGTGCTGGAAGGGCTGCCGCTCTACCGCGAACGCGGGACTTTTGCCGGTTGGCTGTTTACTATTGCCGCACGCCGCCTGGCCGATCACTTCCGTCGTCGTCGGCCGACCGTGGCCCTGACCGATGTCGCCGACCTGCCTGCCCCCGACCTGCTGCCGGAAGCGCTGGCCGAACGCGCGGAGCAAATGGCGCGCCTGGCGCGGGCGCTGCGGACCCTCTCGCCCGACCGGGCGCAGGCCGTGGCCCTGCACTTCTTCGGTGAGCTGAGTCTGAGCGAGACGGGCCAGGTAATGGGCCGCAGCAAGGTAGCGGTCAAATCACTGCTGCATCGCGCGCTGCGCGATTTGCGAGAGAGGTTGGACAATGAACGAGAATAGCATTCACCCGCTGGACGAACACGAGGCGCACTTGATCAAGCAGTTGCGCGCATTGGCTGGAGAGACCCGACCCCGGCCAGAGTTTGCCGCGCAGTTGGAAGCGGACCTGCTGGCGCAGTGGAACCTCACCCCCACTCAAGATGCGCCACGCAGGATCATCCATCTCGCCAATTTATGGAGGCAACCACTATTCAGACGCCTATCCCTTGCCCTGGTCGGCATAGCCGCCGTGGCTCTGGCACTCATCTTCGCCCTGCCGCTCCTCTTCGGCCACGGCAGTGGGCCGCTGGCGCCCTTGCCCTTACTGGCTGCCCAACCCGAGCTGGCCGGCGACTTCCAGGCCGGCCGTCCTATGGGGCCCTTGGGCGATGTAGAGTTGGTGCTGGAGGCTGACCTGCCCAAGGGCCCGACCGAGGCCCCCGTCTACCGCCAGGCGAGGGGTGCACTGCCCGCTACTCCTGAGGAAGCCCTGGCCTGGGCAGAGCGCTTCAACCTACCTAACCCGCAAGTCTACCGTGACATACGTGACCCCGGCGCCCTGTTCGTCACCGCCGACGACGGACAGACGCTCAGTTTCAACGCCCACGCGCCGACGGCCGTCAGCTACGGTCGGGGCGCTAATCCCTTCACCGAATGGCGGCCTGGCGATCCTGATACCCTACCTCCCCTCAGCTTCGAGGCGGCCCGCGACATCGCCATCGCCTTTTTGCAGGCGCACGACCTGTTGCCGGATGCCTATCAGGTAGAGGAAGCGAGTGATATGTCACTGCCCGGCGGGGAGTCCCCGCCGATCCGTCACGTGCTCATCCGGCCGCTGCTCGACGGCTATCCCGTTGAGGGGCACGACGCCGAGATACGGGTGATGGTCGGCCCCGACGGCACGGTCTACAGCGCCTGGCTGTCGCTGCTAGCATTTGCACAGGGCGAGACCTACCCGCTGAGGTCGGCCCAGGCAGCTTTCGAGGCGTTGCGCACCGGCGACGTCAAAGGTCCTTTCCGCCTGAGCATTGACTGGCACGCTCCGCCGGAGGCTGTGGCCGAAGCAGCACAGACGACCTACTATCGCCCCGAGCCCGCCACTTACCAGGCCGACGATGCGGTCACCGTACGCGGCTTCGTGGAGTTGCTGCGAGCCGTAGCGACGGGTGAGGTTTGGGCCAGCCTTTCTAACGACAATGGCACTTTCGAGCTGGCCGGCCCGGCCCTGGAGGAGATGGCCGCCGAGTTGGGTTACAACGAGGTCGTGGTGCAAGGCACCATACAGGCCGAGTTGGGCTCTCGCCGCTGGCGGCTGGCCGTGGACGATTGGTCCATTGCTCCGCCGCTGCAAGCCAACCGCTTCGTCGGCACGGTCGAGATGGAAGGCGGCATTACTTCCCTCGTCGCCGACGACGGGGCGCGCTATCGCCTGCTGTCTCCCCCGGACGGATTGAGCGCTGGTGACCGGGTGGCCGTCTATGCCGAGGTCGTCCTGACTGAGGGCGAGGAGCCGCCCGGCCTGCGTTGGGACGGCATCGAATCGCCACCTGCCACCCAGCAGTATGTCAGCGGCAGCAGCGAGAGTGTGTCGGTAGTGGTGAAAAAGGTGCAGGTGGAGAAGGAGGAGATCGAAGCAGCGCCGGGGCCGGTTGCTCAGGTCATTGTTGGCGTTCTCTACTTTGAGGATGGCGGCCCCGTGCTGGAGACGCCCGAAGGTCAACGGTTCCGCGTCGTCGGCCTGCCCGACGAATTGAACACTGGCCGTGACGGGCGCGTGGTCGCCGTGCGTGGCCAGGTGACTCCTCCTGTCGAAGCAGGTGACCTGCCCACTCTCGTGTGGGTGGCTCAGGAGCCTGTCCCAGAACCTGCAGAGCTCCACCAAGAGACCGTGAGCGAGCAGGTAGAAGTTGCCCCCCCTGCTGGCTACGAGCCTCCCGTTTCCCCTTACCAGATCGGCGACGAGGTAGAGTTGGAAGGGTGGGTCGGCGCCACCATCTTTGTGAACGGCGACGAGCGCCGGGTCAGAGCCTGGTTCGGGGTTGGCCTGGGCCCGGATTCCGATTTGAACTACCGACTCAGCGGCCCACTCAATCTGCTGGAGGAACTGGCCCAACACGACCGGTTGCATGTGCGCCTGCAAGCCCGCGTCATCCCTGACGAAGACTCGCTCCTGGGCCAGGGCCTCGAAGTTATCCGCTTCGAGAAGATTTGGCCCGAGGAGAAGGTACAGGGCTTCCTGGGTACTATCGGCATGGAGACGCTGGACGGGCGCGAGGTAGCCGTCTTTACCGACAAAGAGACCGGGCAGCGCTATGTCCTCTTCCGATCCTTGGGCTCTGACTTTACCCCCGACTTCTACGACTATAGGCCCGATATGCACAAGCAGGTCTTCCTGACCGGTGTGATGCGTCCCGACCAGATGTTTGCCGGCCTGCCGGTCATCGAGGAGGCGGGCATCCGGGCGGGGGGCGAGGTGGACGCAGCCACCAGCGCCGACCAATTGCCGCTGGAGGTTCCGCAGGTCATTGACGAGAGCATGACATGCCTGAAGGGCCGGGCCATCATTGACCGGGTGGAGTTGGCCTACTACGCCCCGCCTGGCGCTATAAGCGAGCGTCCCGGCGCTGAGGTGCAGCCCGAGTTCTCGCTCGTCCAACCGGTGTGGGTCTTCCACGGCCACAGCGAGGATGGCCGGGCCACCTTCCGCGCCTACGTGCAGGCCGTAAGCGACGACTACCTGCAATAGTCCAGACATCTCACAAGCTCAGGGGCGGCCGGACCAGCCGGCCGCCCCTTCGTGTTAATGCAGCAGGTGCCCTTCTGCCCGTGGAGATCAAACCTTTTGGGCATCTCATGGATACTACAAGTAGAGGATCCTCTATCACAACCTATCGAGAGGAAGCGAATGGAGGAACAGGAAGCCATCACCCGACTGAAACGAGGCGACATCGGCGGACTGGCGGCACTGGTGCGCAAGTACCAGGTACAGGCGGTGCAGACCGCCTACCTGGTTACCCGCGACCGCGCTCTGGCCGAAGACATTGTGCAGGCGGCTTTCCTGCGCGCCTACGAACGCATCGGCCAGTTTGATGCCCGGCGGCCCTTCGGCCCCTGGTTCCTGCGTAGCGTGGTCAACGACGCGGTCAAAGCCGCGGCCCGCCGCGAGCGTCAGGTCTCCCTGGAGACCGGTTCCGAGGGAGAAGAAACGTCCCTGGCTGATCTCCTGGCCGACCCAGGTCCTGGCCCTGAAGACCTGGTGGAGACAGAAGAGATCCGCCAGACCGTCTGGGCCGCGTTGGGCAAACTCCCGCCAGTGCAGCGAGCCGCGATTGTCCTTCGCTACTACCTGGACCTGAGCGAAGCCGAGATGGCCGACGAACTGGCCTGTCCGCCGGGCACGGTCAAATGGCGTCTGCACGCGGCGCAGAAGCGCTTGCGGACGCTGCTGCGCCCCCTGTGGTCAGCGGTCTCGGGACCAGGACATGGAGAATGAAAGATGATGGCCGCCGTTCGTTTCCCCATTCGCCTCCCGACAAAAGTCAGCAGGAGGTAGACCTATGAAAGAGCAGCAAGTCGCACAAATCTTGCAAGAGCTCGCCGAGCAAGAGGTATCCGCCAGCCTGGACTTGTGGCCAGCGATCCAGGCGCGGCTACAGCCTCACCGACGAGTGTCTCAGTGGACACGATTTATGCCTGCCACCCGTTTGGGCTGGGCTTCTCTGGGCCTGATTCTGTTCCTGGCTTTGGGCGCTGCAGCCTACGCCGTGACCCCGATCCTGAGCCGGGTCTCCCAGATGGAAGCCGGCCTGCAGCACATCGAGCAGGCCAAACTGGGTCAGGAGCTCAACCTGAGCCAGACGGTGGATGGCATCACCGTCACGCTGCAATGGGTCTATGCCGACGCTAACCGCCTCGTCGTCGGCTTTACGGTGAACGGTCCCAAAGACCTGCCGGATAACCATGCCCTGAGTCCCGCACGGGTGACGCTGACCGACGCCGCTGGCACCGCCTTTCCCGGATCGGTCGGCTATGGGGTGACTGGCCAGTCCGATATCCTCAAAGTCTCGCTTCCCTCCGGCGAAGGGGCTTACCTGTTTACTTTCGATGCCGCCCCAATAGAAGGTGAACCGGCAGAACTGGATCTACAGTTGGTGATGGAAGTGGAAACCTATGTTGTGCCGACACCGGTGCCGCCTACCCCTGGCGTGTATGAGGATAGAGGGTCACTGGACCCCGTTGTACCGGTAGCGACGGCTGGCCCTTTCACCTTTGACTTCAGCGTGCCCTTTATCCCCGGCCGCACCATTGAGGTGCAGCAGACAGCAGAGGCGGCGGGAGTTGCTGTGAGGCTAGAGCGGGTCGTAGTTACCCCCTCGGAGACGCGGGCCATCCTGTGCTTCGTCCCACCGGATGGGAAGAGCGAGCAGTGGCTGCCTAACGTCACCCTGTCTACCGCGGGTGGGCAGACTTACGTCGCGGGCCCGGTATATTACGAGGAGCAGGTCTTCACAATGGATCGTAGCGCTATCACCACGGTGAGTCGAATTGGAGAGGGGGCCTGCTATCTCTATAGTGTCTTGACTCCCCTCGATGACCAGAGCGGGGAATGGACGCTGATGGTGACCGAGTTGGTGGGATTCGATCTGGTGCGGCTAGGCGAGCAGACGCGGCTGGCCGGGCCGTGGGTCTTCCACTTCGTCGTCGAGTGATCTGTCGGCAGCAGGGCTATTAGAGGCGTTTCATCCGCTATTCGTCATCTGCTATTTGCCATTCGCTATCTGCTATTCGCCATTCGCCAGATGACCACGGCACCCCCCGCATAGGCCAGGCTGGCCCCTACCAGCACCCAGGAGAACCCAAAGGAGATGGCCAGCATGGTGGAGAGGATGGAAGCCAGCACCGAGAGGCAGCCGTTGATGCCCCAGGCCCAGGGGATGAGTTCGGGAGCCAGGCGGTCCAATAAAGCGATCCCGCCAGGGAAGGGGATGCCCATCAGAAAGCCCAGGGGGGCCAGGCTGAGCACAGCGGTCAACAGACGAAGGGCAAAGCCCTGTCCCAACAGCAATTGGAAGAGATGAGGCAAGAAGAGAGGATAGAGGAGGATGGCCACGCTGAGGAGTATCAGCATCTTGAGCAGAGAGAGGCGGGGGACGGTCATGCTGCCCAGCCCTGAGAAGAGGAGCAGGGCAAAAAGGGTCGTGGCAAAGGCGTAAATGGGATGGCCCAGGAAGAGAATGAAACGCTGCATGAGGGGGATCTCGACGAAGAGGTAGCCCAGGCCCAGCAGGGCAAAGTAGAGGAAAACGCGCCGCCTTTCCGTTTGTGGGGTCCAGACTTCCGAAGTCTCTCCTTTTTTGTCCCCGGACAAAGGTGCCGTTGGGAGTTTGCGCTGGAAAAGCAAAGGCAACAGGATCAGAACGGCAGAAGCCAGAAGAGCCAGGATCAACAGAGCCACCAGCACGAAATAGCCGCTGCCGCCGAAGGGCTGCCAGGTCTTGCCAAAAGTCTGCAAAATGGCCGGCGTCTGGCTCCACTTAAAGAAATGGAAGAAGAAAGGCCGGTCATCACTGGGTGGAGAGACGTCGAAGGAATAGTCGGCGTAGAAGCGGGCACGGTCCTCAGCAGATAGAAGGTCCTGGAAAGCTCGGTAGTAGGTGGGCTCAGGGAGGACGTTGTAGCGGTTGGCCTCGGCGGGCTGGATGCCGGGGTAGTAGATCAGGTCGAACTTGCCCTCGTCGCAGAAACCCCGCACGGTCTCGATCTCTTCAGCGCTGAATTCGCCGTTCTTGACCAGAAGCAGGGCCGTGCGCATACTGCGTATGACGACCAGCCGCTTTTCTGGGTGGGTCACCCCGGTTCTTTCCAAAGCCGCCACGGCCAGAGCCCCAACCCGTAGCTCCTCGCTGGGTGGCAGTTGCAGCCAGCGGCTGACCGCCAGGAGTCCCCCTTCGTTGAGATGGGCCAGATAGTCGGCGAAGGCTTCCTGGGTGTAGAGGTAATTCTCCGAAAGGCTGTAGGCCCCCGAGGTGACGGGCTGATAGCTGTCGGCCAGGGAGAGTTGGATGAGGTCGTACTTCTGGCCCATCCGCCGCACGTGGCTGCGCCCCTCCTCGGTAACCACCCTCACCCGCGCGTCCTGATAAATCCTACCTGTCAAGTCCTGAAAGGCATCCCGCACCGCTTCGACGACCAAAGGGTTGCTTTCCACAGCCAGCACCGAGGCCGCGCCGTTCTCCAGGGCCGTCAGGACATCCAACCCCCCTTTGGGCTCGATGATCAGAACCTCTGCTTCTGGGAGCAGGCGGTAGGGCAGTGAAGTGGGCAGATACCCGATGAATTCCCTCAACTTAGCCTCATCCCAAGCTGCAGCCGTGATGGGTGAGAGGTTCTCGCCATCGGTGAAGAGGCCCAGTTGGGATGGGGGTGAGCCCAGGTAGGCCAGGCTGAGGCCCGGCGCCGAGTGGATGCCCCCGCTGCGCACCACGTCTATCCGCGAGAAGGCGTTCCAGCGGCTGGAGACGATTTCCGCACCGGGATACTGCAAGGCGTAGCTGAGGCCCTTGTAAGGGGAAAGGCGGATGTCAAGAAAGCCAGGAGGAGAGAGGGTGAAAGCCAAGAGGACGATCAGGACCATCAGATAGGCGATGGAAGCGGTGATCATTGACCGGTGACCAGTGATCGGGGAGCGGCGTTGCCAGGTGAAGGCGGCCACGGCCAGCCATCCGACGAGGGCAGACAACATCACCGTGCCCGCGCCGCCGAGGAAAGGCAGGGCGGCCACGGCGGCCAGGCAGCCCAGGGCTGAGCCGGCTAGGTTGGAGGCATAGATAGTAGAAGCCCTGGCCGGTTGGGCGGCCAGCAGAGCCCCCACGATCAGCCCACTGAAGAAGAAGGGCAAGGCCAGAGAGAGGTAGTAGATGGCCAGGTAGAGGAGTTGCCGCCGCTCCCAGGCGATGCGGTAGGAATCGAAGGGGCTATAGTTGATGGTCAGGTAGCTGGCCACGATGCTGAGGGCAAAGAGGGCGGCCAGGATAGCGTGAGGGCGGACACGGGGTCCCGCCTTTACATCGCTCTCAGCCAGGGACGGAAACAACGCCAGGAAGGACCCGCTGGCCCCCAAGCCCAGCAGAGCGATGCTGACTGTCATGAAGGCAAAGTGGTACCACTGGGCCAGCGAGAAAACCCGCGTCAGGGTGATCTCGAAGGCCAGGGAGGCCATGGAGAGCAGAAAGACACCCAAATACGTCAGAAGCATCGTGAACCTCGTTCAGGGCATCACCCGCCGGGCTTGATCCCTTCGCTCGCCATAGTGGTAGAGCCGATACCCTCACCAGGAATTTGCAAATTGAAAGCAGCAAGGACAGATCCGAGGGGGGCCTCCCGGGCCGGTCGGATAACAGATTGCAGTTAGCCCCATGTCCAACCAGTTTCTTGACGCAAGCCTGCGGGATTTGGCATACCTTCACAACAGCATGAGGATAGGGATGTGCTGGGTCTCTTCTTGCTCGCGCAGGCAGCGAACGGCGGCGGCCATCCATGTGGGGCATCCTCAAGCGGATAGGTTGCCACGGGACGCGGCGGTAGGGCCAGGATGTGCTATTTGTCCGGCGGCGAGACGGATCTCAAGCGCGCGGACAGGTCGCGCAACTGGCTAAAGCTGATGGGTTTGATGAGGATCAGGTCGGCCTCGTCCTCGAGAATCTCGGCCATGCGCGGGTCGGCGGTGGCGACGATAACGCGGGTCCCTGCCAGCCGCACATCGGCGCGAATTTGACGCAGGATGTCTGTCCCCGCTGCACGGGGCAGGTGCAGGTCCAACACCACCACGTCCGGCGTTGCGACAGTCAGCCGCGCCAGGGCTGTGTCGCCGGATCGGATGATTTCGGTCTCAAACCCGGCCGCCTGTAACGCTTCGGCAAAGATGAACGAAGCGTCGTAGTCATCTTCGATGATCAGCGCGAATTGGCTGCTCACGGTGATGCCTCCTGTGTTGGGACGAGCGGCAGAACGACGGTGAATGTGCTCCCGCGCCCCACCTCGCTCGCCAGCGTGATTTCACCACCCATCATTTCGGTCAGTTGTTTGACAATGGACAGCCCCAGCCCAGCCCCGGTATACTCCCGCGTGAGCGAGTCATCCGCTTGCCGGAAGGGTTCAAAGATGTGGGCCTGGGCCTCTGCCGGGATGCCGTAGCCGGTGTCCGACACTTCCAGCGCCCAATGCGTCGCGTCGGGCCGATAACCGCGTACGCGCACCGTTCCCTGCTCGGTGAATTTGATGGCGTTACTCACCAGGTTGACCAGAATCTGGTGCAGTCGTTGCCGGTCGCCGAACAGTGTAGTGGGCACGTCGTCGGCGATTTGGCTGGTTAGTTTCAGACCTTTCGTCTGTGCCAGCACGCTCATCACGCCATGCACGCTGTCAATCAGGTCGGCCGGGGCGAACGAGATGACGTTGAGCGTCAGTGTGCCCGCCTCGATCTGCGCCTGATCCAACAGATTGTTGGTGAGGCTCAACAGATGCCCGATGTTGGCTATGATGCGTTCTATCACGCCGCGTTGTTTGTCCGGGAGCAGGCCATAGACGGTCTCTTGTAGCATGTCAGCGTAGCCCAGGATGGCGTTGAGTGGCGTGCGCAGTTCATGGGAGACCATGGACGCAAAGGCGCTCTTCATACGGTCTATTTTGGCTTCCCAAGTGAAATCGCGGAACACGGCCACGGTGCCGGTCGTCCTACCAGAATTGTCACGGACCGGGGCAACGCTCACTGAGAGCGTCTTGGCGCCCCATTCTAACTTGACACTGGGGTAGCTCTTTTCCTTGTCTTTCAGAAGGCTGCTGATCACCTCCTGGTCAGCGACATCCACGTCTTGCCCCATCAGTGTTTCGATGTCACGACCCGTGATCTCGTCAGGAGGCCGTTCCAGGAGATTGGCGATGGCAGGGTTGGCGACCGTGGCCTTGCTGTCGCGGTCAAAGACGATGACCCCGTCGGCGATGCCTTCGAGGATGGCCTGGTTCTTGCTCAAGGCCTCGGCCAGTTCCCGGGTCCGCTCGACGACGCGTTGGTCCAGTTCCCGGTTGAGGGCGCGCAAATCCTCCAGAGCGCGCTCCAGGCTGTGGGCGGCGAGCCAAGACACCAGGGCAGTCGCAAAGAAAGCAAGCATGGCAAACACATTAGGCCTGATCTGCACCCTTAGTCCAATGGCAGCGATCAACAGGCTAGACAGGCCGGCCATGATAAAACTGGCGTAGGGGCGCAGCAGGACACTCGCCGTGATGATCGGAATGGCAAACACAAGCAGAGTGCGACCGTTCGCTACCTCTTGCGGCTTATCGGAGAGGGACAGAAGGGCAATCAAGAGTAGCAAAAAGAGCGAACTGGCCAGCCAGCCCGACCCGTAACGGTTGATCGCAAAAATGGTTACGGCGCCAACCAACATGGCAAGACTGCTCAGGTAAATCGGGGTGCCCCCCGGCTCTCCAACTCCGCCAGTGATGTCGTAAGCGGCCGTCGCCAATACTGCCAAAAGCGTAAGCGCCGCTATGCCCAGAAGCAGGATGTTGAGCAACCGCGCGCGTCGTTGATCGTCAGGATCTGCCAAAGGAATGTCCAGCAGTTGCCTGATAATTCTCATCATCATTTCATCTCACTCCCGTGTCACCAATATCAGGGCGCTCAAAATCGCCGAACGAACCACCAGTACCGGGCAATACAGGCATTTGCCGATCCAGAGCAGCGGATAGGGTGGCTCCATGTGGTCTGACAGCCACACAGCACCTCGCTTCAGTACATCGTCCGGCACCTGCCCCCTATGCCGCTTCCAAGCAACCAGCGCCTGCAGGCAATAGGCCGTCTCCTCGGCGGTGGGCATCCAATAGCCCCAGGAGCCGTCCAGGTTCTGCGTCTCCAGAATCCAGTATACTGCGTCATCAACCAGGTCATCGTCGTAGCCTGCGGAAGCGATGACGGCATGTGCCGTAGGATAATACGGCGATATGTGCCATTTGTCAAACCAAAACATCTGTAGGGTCTGCATCCGTCGCAGGAATCGCAGCACCTTTTGAACCGAAGGGTGTTGTACCCCAAAGCCTGCTTGGCGCAGCGCGCCCAGCACATGAATGTTGGCGCTGATAGAGGGGTTAGCCTCCAGCGCATAGCAACGATAGTGATCGTCCTCCTCGTAGCGCAGCACCGCCTCCAGGTCTGCCGAGCAACCAAAGCGCGTTAGTACCTCGTATACTAGGCTCGTCACATCCCCGTCCTTGGGCGTGTAGCCAGCCGCGAAGCCAGCACCCTGTCCTGGTTCCCAGGCCGCTTCGAGAAAGTCGAGGTGCGGCTGGCACAAAGCCAGCGATTCATCATCCAGAGGGCTGGTTAGTGCCAGGTTCCGCAACACCCAAGCCTGCTCAAAAACGTCGAACGGTGCCACATCGGGCACACTACCATCGCCATTGGCAGTGACCTCACGCAGATACCCCAGTGCCGCCGGGTCGTGGCGGCGCACGTGTAGGGCGAAATACGCCGTCGCCGACGGGCTGTGCCCTACCGAGCCGTTTGCTTCTTGCAAATTCTCCACATCCAGCAGATGCAGCCCATCGGGGCCGGCCATCTCAGCCGAAAACGCCACAGTGACGAAGCGGTTGATCGTTCTTCCTGGCAGTGCTGCTAGTTTGGCCGTACGCCGCTGGGCCAACTGACCCAGGAGATCACCATCCTGACATTGAATGACACCCAGTGCCTTGGCCTCGGCTAATAAAGTGGGCACGATCATTTCGAAACCGATCGTCTCACCTGCCAGATCGGTTTTTAACCCTCTGGCAGCCGTTTCCATTGCCAACTGCGCCCGCCGCAATCGGACGCGATCCTGCGCGTCCTTCCGCCTTGCAAGCACCGTCATAGCCGCCAGTGTACAAGCCAGGCGGTCGTGGTAATACCGTGGCTCACTGGCCCCCCAACTCCCATCCGACAACTGGTGCGACCTTATCCACTCCAGCGCCAGCTCGGCCATCGGCTCGTCCAGTTCGCACAAGCGGGCAACCCAAGCTGTGTCATAAGCCGTGCTCATCATCCGACCTGGACCGATCTCTTTTAGCAGATGGTGAACGCTCTGATAAAGACCCATATCCCGCCCCCTGACTGACCACTATTCTTATATGAGTGATTCCGTAAAGCCGGCCGGCAGTTGCACCTGCGGCAGCGGATACCAGACCCCCCTGTGCTTTGTTCCTACTCCCAGCGTATTTTCCAGATTGGCCCAATAGAAGTCTTTCATCCGGGTCCAATCGTCGGCGTCCATAGCCGAATAGTCCGGTTCCCCTCGCCGGATATAAAGGTGGTCATACAGAATGTCACGCAGTTGGCGCTCAGTAAGATAGGGTGATGGGCTGACGATGAAATAGAGGTCTTCAGTGCCTGTCGTCACCAGCGGCATGTCAAAGGCACGAAACTTGGAAAAGCCGATAAAAAGGCCTACCGGCTCTACGTACTCGCCATAATAGGCTTCCACGATCTGGCATTTATCCGGCGGACGGCCGTGTTTCTGGTAAAAACGGACGGCGATTTCAGCGATGGTCTCGGTCGGGTCGTGGGCAAACAGGCCAAAGAAAAGCCGATGCCGGTCGTGCGCCATTGTCTGCGCCGTTACCTCATCAAACAAGTCTGAAAGGTATGCATACGGCGTCAGGTCAAAGAACTTGCGATAGTCACCGTAGAAACGGACGCGCACTCCGTATGCTTTGTAAAAGTCCAAGAAATTCGGGTGGGTTGCCAGCCGGGCAAAGCCTTCGGCGGCCATCTGCATATAGTCCTCTCCGCGTGCCATAACGTCCGGGGAGAGGGAAGGCGTCAGCAGCGTACTCAGGCCGTGGTCAAAGATCAGTTGATAGAGCTCGATCAAACGCCTTGTTATGGCATCAAGATACGCCGACGTAAAATCCTCCGTCTGCACCGATGGGTGTTCCAGCATAAACCAGCGCCGGGTGCCGTTGATGGGGAACACGCATACCTTTAGCCCTGCTTCGCGTACCAGCCAGGCAACCTCTTCCGTGGAAAGGCGCTGAAACTCCTCAAGTTCCATAGGTCTCCGCTTCTCCCTTTCCTCCATCACCGCCACAAAACGGCCAAGTCTCTTGAGCAATAACCCCGCTGTTGGTCAAGCCCTCGGCCGAGATGGTCGTTCCTGACCTGTAGCGCTTGACCGATCCCGTACGTCGACAGGCCTCTCTCTTTAGACCCAACGGCGCACCCTAATTCATAGAAACCCGCAATGGAGCTTGCCTCTCCTCTCGTTCGTCCCGGCGGTGCCGGAGCGGATAGCGCAGGAAGAGAAGGAGGGCAGCGGACATCAGGGCACCGCCTATAACGCCCACCATCCGTACACCGAGAGGGCCATACGGATCGGAGCGACTCCGGCCCAGAAGCAGCAGCAGCGGCAACAGCGCCGACGCCGAGCCGCCGATAACATGGTCAAGCAGTCCCCAGGTGGCGTAGTACGCGCCCTCACGATGCTGGCCGGTCAGCCTCTCGTCGTAGTCGGTGATCTCAGCGGCGAAAGCAGGCGATAGCACCACGGCACCGGAGACCACAATGGCCCCTAGCACGGCCCAAGTAATGCCCTGCGCCTTCAATGGCACAGGAAGCCAGTCGCTAATGAGTATCAGTCCGGGCAGCACAATCGCCGAGGTCAACAGCGATCCGGAGAAGACGCGCCACTTGCCCAGCTGGACCGAGAGCCAGGTCACCAGCGGGTAACAAGCCAACGATGCCAACACTGCGGGGATGTAGAAATACATCGTGTCCGTCTCGGTCAACAGGCAGATTTCGGTAACGATGAATGGGATCGCTGCCTGGACAAAAGTCGTGGTGCTCCAGTAGAGGGCCCAGGTTGCGGTATAGATCAGAAACGCTTGGTTGTGCAACGTGGTCAAGATGCTTTGACGGAAGTCCAGCCGTTCCGCCACGGCAATCTGTCGCCCCGGCCGCTCGCGCAATACAAGAAAGGGAAGGTAGAAAAGCGGTAGCATAGCGCCGGCGTAGATCAGCGCCGCAGTCACGTATCCCACGTTTTCGATGACCAGGCCGGCGAAACCACCGCCGATCATACCGAGCAGTTGGGAGCCGGCATACCAGGCCGACATCCGCACGCGATGGTGGTCGGTGAGGGCGAGTTCGGGTAACAGCGCGCTATAGGGAATCTGATGAGTGCTGGAAGCGACCTTGTAGAACAACATCACCCCCCCCAGATAGATCAGGTTCCAAGCGGACTCGCCCCGCACCGGCGGCGTCCACAACAGGACAAAAAAGACCAACATTGGCATTGCAGATGCAAACATGAAAGGCAGCCGGCGTCCCCATCGGCTGTGGGTGTGGTCGGACCAATATCCGATGGGCGGGTCAATGACGGCGTGAGCAGCGGAAGTGACGAACATCGCGACGCCGTAGAGCGCCGCCGGCACCAGCGGTGTTCCCTCCGGCGGCAGGTAAAAGTATAGCAACCAGCCTCTCAGGACGGACCAGATAGTCGTGCTGCCCAGCGTTACCAGGGCATAGAATACGTCAATCCTCACAGGCGGGTGTTGTTTGTCTTCGGAGGTTGAATTGTTGATCAAGGTTGGCTGACCTCTTTAACGCTGTGCACAATCTGAAGATCAAAATCCACAGAATACTTTTTAACCACGACCCTGTTGAACGGTCCGCCTAGTTGCCAACTGTCGTAGGGGTCCGCTGCTGGTTGAGCCACTTATCCAAATCAACCTTACTGATCCGCCACGCCCGGCCGACCTTGTACGCCGGCAGTCTCCCCTCTTTGATCCAACGGCGCACTGTATGTATGGAAACCCGCAGCAAGTCTGAGACCTCCTGCGGGGTGAGAAAGGATTGCTCCTCCGTCAAGTTTGCAGATAGCGTGTACATGGTATGCCTTCAATGAAATTGTTAAACAATACTGGTGGGCAGATACAATGATAGTATAGCACAAAATATCAGAACCGTCCATAGTACGGTGGTACTAAGCAGGCCTCTCCACTAATGGACATTTTTCTAAATGAACAATCACCTGGTCCGGCTGATGATCGCGGCCTGCCTGGCCTACAAACGAGCATTTCCCCATTCCTGTAGCATTTCAGATGCCCAGGCTGGCAGAAAGTGTCCGTCAGTGAATATTATGCCCCCCGTTTTTTGAAGGATCAAGCTTGCGTCGGTGAACCAGGGGGCGGCCGAACGGTTAACTTATTCAACCAGACGGTGGTGGACAGGAGGGCTTTTGAGGCTCTTCTTGCATTTCGCCTCTCTTTGTGTTAAGATAGCACAGATTTCAGCCAGGGAGTCTCAGTTGTGTCCCCCCATTACACCATGCCCGAACTTATGGTTGTGGTCGCTTCCCGCGAGATCCGCGACGGTGACGTGGTCTTTGTAGGGATGCGTTTGCCACTGCTGGCCTTCCAATTGGCCAAGGAGACCCACGCGCCCAACGCCGTGGGCCTCTTCGAGTCGGGGGTGTTGCGGGCCACACCCGCCCTGGCTCCTCTGTTCACTATGTGTGACCTGCCCAACCTCTACCAGGCCGTTGCCTGCACCGAGATGCAAGACGTGATGGCTTTCTTACAGGCCGGGCACGTGACCTTGGGCTTTATCGGTGGGGCGCAGATTGACCGTTACGGTAACCTGAACACTTCTTATATCGGCGACATGGCCCACCCGACGACCCGACTGCCCGGCAGCGGCGGGGCCAGCGACATCGCTGCCCACGCTGGCCGGCTGCTGATTGTCATGGCCCACCAGCGGCGGCGCTTTGTGGAGAAAGTAGACTATATCACCTCGCCCGGCTTCGGCGAGGGGGGCGACTGGCGGGAACGGGTGGGCCTGCGGGGTGGCGGCCCCAGTGCCGTCATCACTACCTTGGGCGTCCTGCGTTTTCGGAGGGACAGCAAGGAGATGTACCTGGCCTCCTATCACCCGGGCGTCACTGTGGAAGAGATCAAGGCCAACACTGGCTGGGAACTGCTGGTGGCCGATGATGTGTACGAGACGCCACCACCCACAGCAGGGGAGTTGAGCATCTTGCGCCAGCATGACCCGGAGGGGTTCTGGACGAAGTGATTCGGGTCTGGCTAGAATGACTTGGGGAGTGGAGCCTTCAGGCGGGGAAAAACCGGCTGAAGCCTCGACTCCAGGTTGTTTTAGCTACACCCAAGTGATTCCCTGAGCAAAGTATCCAGAGGCGAAGGGAGACCAGAGGAGGGGAGTATGACGGACTTCCAAAGTGTCAGAAGCGTGGCCGTGTTGACGGGGGCGGGCATTTCCGCTGAGAGCGGCGTGCCCACCTTTCGCGGCAAGGATGGGCTGTGGCGTCACTATCGGGTCGAGGACCTGGCTACCCCCGAGGCCTTCCGCCGCAATCCCACGCTGGTCTGGGAATGGTACGACTGGCGGAGGGAGTTGATTGCCAACTGCCAGCCCAACCAGGCCCACCTGATCCTGGCAGAGATGGAGAAAGCGTTGCCCGACTTTACCCTCATTACCCAGAATGTGGACGGGTTACATCGGCGGGCCGGCAGCCAAAAGGTGGTCGAGTTTCACGGCAACCTCTGGGATGTACGTTGCGTGGCCGGTACGGCGCAACAGTGCCGAGGGACAGTTCGCGAGTACCGGGACGTTCCCCTGCCAGAGGTCCCGCCCCGTTGCCAGTGTGGGGCGCTCCTGCGCCCCAACGTGGTCTGGTTCGGCGAGCCACTGCCAGCCGGAGCCATAGCTGCCGCCCAGGAGGCCGCCATGAGCTGTGACCTGATGCTGGTCATCGGCACCTCGAGTGTGGTGCACCCGGCGGCCTCGGTGCCCCTCTGGGCCAAGCAGGGGGGAGCCTATCTGATAGAAATCAATGTGCAGCGCACAACCATTTCCACCTACGCCGATGAGGTTATCCTGGGACCGGCTGCGGTCGAGGTGCCCAAACTGTGGGCCGAATGGCGCAAGGCTCTCGAGTGACTGCAGCATTGCTCTCCGTGAGGAAAACGAAGGGAGTCTGTTGGCCTGCCGAAGGCAACCATCAGACTCTCTCTCCATTTACGCGCGATCTCGCCTCAACAAGGCAACGATTAAGGGGGTTTGATGAAGCGTTCACTGTACCCTAACCACCATCGTTGCCTCACTCCAGAGCCTCTCCAGGCTGTAGTACTCTCGCAGGCTGGGGGCGAAAATGTGGACGATCACACTGCCGTAGTCAACCAGCACCCATCCCGAAGAGGGAACCCCCTCAACGTTCAAAGGAATAATTCCTGCTTCCTTTTTCACCTTTTCCAGGATTTCGTCCACGATAGCTCTAACCTGGCGTTCGCTGGCTCCGCTGCAGATGACAAAATAGTCGGCCAGCAGGGAAACCCGGCGGATGTCCAACAAGACGATGTCGGCGCCCTTCTTGTCGGCGATGAGCTCAACTATTCCCCTGGCCAACTCAGAAGAATCTGGCTCTTCGGTTCCTACGCTCAGAAATCTACCCCCCTTTTTACACCAGTTCTTACCTGAACCATGTCCGGAGCAGCGAACTGGCGAATTTGGTTACCGCCCTTTCGCTTGGCGGAGTACATAGCCTGGTCAGCGGCATCAATCAGGCTGGAAGCGTCGTCAGCATCCATGGGGAAAGTGGCTACTCCCAGGCTGGAGGTAACCCCTGGGAGGTTGTGCTTGCTGAGTTCGACCGCAGTCATCTCCTCTATCCAGCGGCAAATCTGTTCAGCGGCTTCAGCCGCTTCCCCCTGGTCAGCCTTTGGTAGAATGACCACGAACTCATCGCCACCATATCGGGCGGCCATCCCTTCCCACTGGCGGGCGCCCTTTTGCAAAACCTGGGCGACGCTTTTGAGCACCAGGTCTCCCTGCTGATGTCCATAGGTATCGTTGTACTTCTTGAACTTGTCTACCTCTACCATAAGCAGGGAAACGGTCTGTGACAGCTCTCTGGCCGTGCTCAGTTTCTGGCGCAGGGTCTCCTGAAAGTAGCGGTGGTTAAAAAGGTCCGTCAGCCCGTCGAGATTGGCCATCCTCTGCACTCTGTTGTGTAGCCGACTGTTTTCAATGGCTAGGACAGCCGAGCTGGCCAGGCCAGCAAGTATGTCCAGATCGCTTTCCTCAATGGGTTCATTGTGGTCATAGTCAACAACCAATACGCCAATAGGTTCCTCAGCGCCCTGCAAGGGAACGATCATCCAGTGGTGTTGCTCCTGTCTCTCCAGAGGTGAACTCTCTCCTTGTGTTTGAGGAGCCGTCACGGTGAAAGGCTTTGTTCTCTTCAAAGCAGCGGCGAACATCTCTTCAGTAAGTTGGAATGGAGGCAGTGAGGCCTCAAGGGGGCTACGGTGGGTGCGAGAGCTCCGAACACTGAAGAAACTTTCTTCCAGTTCTTGGCTTTTCGGCTTAGCCAGAAAAAGAGCGGCGCGGTTAAAGCCCAACACCCTGGTGGACACATCAACGATGTTACACAACACATCGCCCGACTGAAGGCTGTGGACGGCGCTGCTGACTTCCTGGAGAATGGATAATTCACTGACTTTTCGCTCCAGGCGCTTTTCTCTAAGTTCCTTGTCCGACTGCCACCGCCTGACCTGATGAGCGAAATAGCCAAGTAGAGTAGCAGCCAGCAATACCAAAGCACAAGGAGCAAGGAACTGAGAGGTAGGACTGAAAGACCTGCCGCTTATCAGGAGAACTGCACCGTATAGAAGGCAATCCACCAGCCCCATAAGGACAGTCTCGAGAAATCCGAATCGCATGGCCACAGTGAGAAGGGAAAACAGATAGATGGGAGCATATTCGTTCATCAGGCTCCCATAAGCGGAGATATATATAGATAGAAGGAGAGCGTCGGTAATGGAGGTGGCGTAACTCAAGTAGATGCCATAACTCCGGCGGAGAAGGATGTAGCCTATCAGAACGTTGTACAGAGCACCAACGAGGATCACAGCCCAGGCAAGGCCAGAATTCATCTGTACATCGTCCGCTATGGGAATGAGAAAGATGCCACCGATGATGGCGATCCAGCGCAGCAGGAAGATATCCTTTTCTATTTCGCTAGTGTCTTTATAGGAAATGAGATTCATGGCTCTTTTCCAGAAGATCTGCCCGCTCTCAGGCTTTGGGTGACTCATGAGGGACCACGCTGATGCTCTTCGGCCTGAAGAAGGTCGTCCAAGGGTGGTCATCGGCCTGCTGGATAGAAGCGGCCTCAATGGTCCGAGCCGAGTTCTTGAAGAAATTCACATCGGCCTTCTCAGCCATTCTCAGCAGGGCCTCGACCACGTGGGGATCGAACTGTGTTCCGGCGTTTCTCTGGATTTCCACCAGGGCTTGCAGAAGGTTCATGGCGGGCCGATAGGGCCGATCTGAGAGCATAGCATCGAGGGCGTCCGCTACACCAAGAATCCGACCGGCTAAAGGTATCCCCTCTCCCTTCTGGCCATGGGGGTACCCCTTGCCGTCGTATCTTTCATGGTGGCTGCCTACTATCTCAGCTAATTTCTTCATATTTTCCACCCGTCCCAGGATTTCTTCACCTAAGACGGGGTGCTGTTCCAAGATATGCCTTTCATCCTGAGTAATGGTGCCTTTCTTGGTCAGTATCCTCTCGCTAATGCCCACCTTACCGATGTCGTGGAGCAAGCCTGCCTTGCGGATCATCTCGCGCTCCTCCTCTGGCAGTCCCATCTCTTTGGCGATAGCTAGGGCATAGTCTGTGACCCGGATGGAGTGCCCGTAGGTGAAGACATCCCTAGCGTCTATGACCGCAGCTAACGTCTCAATGAGGTCCTGGTTGGCCATATCAAGGGCGACATTGGCCGCCCTCAGCAACTCCACTTGCCGGTGAGCTTTGTCAATGTAGGATTTGAAGACATAACGGGCCAAAAATATAGGAAAGAAGAAAAGAGCTAAACCCAACGAGCCAAATTCCCCATAGCCCAGGGCTATGATGATCCCCAGAACAGCCAGTAACAGGTAGGGGGTAGGTATCAGACTGAAATTCTCCACCCAAGCCTTGAGGGCTGAGGTGCTACGGTACAGAGCGATGGCAAGAACTGTACCGGTGGTGTTAATGAAATAGTCAGTCAAACCAGCGCCAATGGCTGCCAGGAACACAAAGATGCGAGAACTCTGTCCTAGCAGACCGGGCAGCAGAAGATAGCTCAGGCCAGCCGCTGTTCCCGAAATGGCCAAAAGTGCTGCGTCGAAAACGATGCGGTGCGAGGGTCTTCTTTCGGGATAAAGGGCACCGACAAGGCCTTTGACAGCATTGACTAACCCGGCAGGCAATGGACCATAGATGATGAGCACCGCATAAGTAAGGGCCGAAGAAGCAGAGACCACACGGCCCTTGGGGGATTGCCATCGTATGGTGGCCGCCTCAACTAATATCGAGAGAAGGACGAAAAAGGCATACCCCTCCAGGTCATACGTCGGCAGACGGCTGAGGGCCAACAGCAATATGCCACCACCCAACAGCGAGACTGTGCCGACGTAGAGTCGCAAAGAGTATGACAGACTCTTCATGAGCATGTTACATTTCCCCCTCTTCTCGTTACCTCTATTTTAACACAATCGTCAATATATTTCAAATGCCAGAAACCTTTGTATAATTGGCTAAGGCATCTTGCGGGGGCGTCGAAGTAGGGGAGGAAGGGCATTGTCGGGATGTAGCCTGCTCATGTCCGGTGGCGAAACCCAGCTAGCTTCTCTCGCATCCTGACCCAATGAGTCCCCGGCCAGTAGATTTTGTCGCAGTTCGGGCAGAGGCTGAAATCTTTGTGGGTCCGAAAGATGTGGGGAGGAACCCGCCTTTCTAACTCTGTTTTTTCCACCTTTTGAAGAGGCGTGTTACAGATGGGGCAGCGCGAGAAGGGGTGCTCCCCTGTTAGCGCCAGTTCGGCGAGGATTTGCCCCAATTGCTCCTCCAGGTGATCGCTTTCGATGAGAAGGCATTGGAGCCCGCGCCGCCGCGCAAGGCCCCTATCCCGCGTCAGCAAAAGACGTCCTTCGGCGCGGGCCAGACGCACCAGTTGGTCATCGTCCAGGTGGGGGTAGTAAGCGGTATCATATCCCAATATGCGCAGCCACTTGGCCAGACGTCCTAGCATACCGTCAACTATGAATTTCATTTCTACCTCGGGGGAGCGCGTTGGAAGTCGGTGTCAGAGGACAATTCCTGCGTCCTCACCGCCTGTATTACAACAGTGGTGGATGCCCCGCCGTATCCGTTGGGAGAGCGAGCCAAACTCCTGGCCGTAGAGCATGGCCAATTGGCGGGGGCGTGGCAAAGAGACGGACACGGCCGTTTCGATCCTCCCTGGCCGTGGACTCATCACCAATACCCGGTCGGCCAGGAAAACGGCCTCTTGAATGCTGTGGGTTACCATGACCACCGTCTTTCGTCTGGCTTCCCAAATCCGCAGCAATTCCAGGTTCATGCGCTCTCGGGTGAGGGCATCTAGGGAGGCAAAAGGCTCGTCCAGGAGCAGGATGGTCGGGTCGTGGATCAGGGCCCGGGCAATGGCCACCCGCTGCTGCATCCCAATAGAAAGTTCGTGGGGGTAGACCTCCTCGAATCCGGCCAGGCCAACCAGTTCCAATAGTTCCTGGGCCAGCGTATGGGTCTCGGCTCGCCTCCGGCCTTGAACTTCCAGAGGCAGTGTGACGTTCTTCAGGACGGTGCGCCAGGGCATCAAGTTGGCCTTCTGGAAGACGAAGCCGATTTGGCGGCGAGGGGAGTCCAGAAGCTCTTTGTGGAAATAAACCGCCCCGCGTGTCGGAGCCAGC
>Ga0315310_10000447_pt1 | contig 26262 bp, 20 predicted proteins | sample TDP5_MG_FD_203630 | JGI IMG/M metagenome (GOLD analysis project Ga0315310, IMG submission 203630) | Freshwater sediment microbial communities from Lake Towuti, South Sulawesi, Indonesia - TDP5 | ecosystem: Environmental > Aquatic > Freshwater > Lake > Sediment | place: Indonesia: South Sulawesi...
GGCAGAGTGAACTGCAAGCCTACATAAGACCCAAACGTTCCAGGGGACAAGTCCCAGGTTTGTTTAGGCCCTCATTCATTTTCCCGCGATTGGAGGTCAACTCTTCATTCACGGGCTGCAAGCCCTAAGCGTCAAGTTGACGCCGCCGCCGGCATCGCGGAAAGCGAATTGCGTTCTTAGCAATTGCCAACTAGAAGGAGCCTTCGGGTCAATATAAGTATTGCTACGACTATGAAAGGAAGTGACAAGTGGATGACGCTAATTCAAAACGCAAGCAAACTTTCTACTTGATGACGGTGGAAACGGTTGTGCTAAACCTTAGATGGTCAATAGTAGACAACCAGTGTTTCCTAGAACATGCTTCAGAAATCAGGGTCATATGGCTCGGTTCTTTTTGGAACACAGATACACAAGTTAGAGAGACAGTAATTCGCTCCAACATTCAATGGAGAGAATTTTCGTAGTCATCTCTACTGCCGTGGTATAAGCACGGACTCGACTGGCGGACGCCATGTGCCGAGAATTATTCGGTTGGAGAAAAAGCAGAGGAGGAACCATCAGAGTTGCGAAAGGGGCAAGAGATGTTGATCATGGCAGCATATCATTCGATAATCAATAAACGCCTAATTGTGGACGGTTGCAAGAGAGCTGTTGCCTTAGAAACAGCCGCTAACCGTGGCAGAAGAATTCCAGAAGTCAGAGTGTTGGAGTGTTTTGGGACTCAGATACACTGCATTTTCTGGTGTGATTTCCGCAATCTCACAAGAAAGGCAATAGGGATGTGCCAATAGTTAACTGGATCTCTGATGAGCCTACAAGTTAACAGAACCTGACTTTGCTTGAAAAAAGCACTTTCTAAAGAAGACGACCCCTTAGTAAGACGATGATTCTGAGGTATCCGACGACTTTTTACATCTCGTTGGATCAGACGAAGACTTGACAGAACCCTACGACTTCCGCACATTTGATCTGAGCAATGAATTCTAGAACTCAAAGAGGCCTACTTCAAACCAAAAATTCTGTTCGCATTCTCCCAAGACGCTTTGTGTAACGTTTCGTCCTCAAGTCCTTTCACGCGACAGTACCAAACGAACTTCGAGACAGCTAATGGATCAGAAGGTCTAAGTCCATTCGCATCGCTCCCCAAAACAACATGTTCAGGATTATCTTTCAGAATGTCGAAGGCGTCCTCGCTGGAGAGCATGTCCTTTCTCAAAGTCAATCCGACATTGGCTCCGGCATCAATTATCTCCTTGACCACTTCTCTGGATGAATGATCCACAATTATCTTCCTATGATCAACTCCGACTTGTCTCAGGATACTCAAGGTGATTCCTACAATTCTCTTCTTTTCAGGTATCGGGGTGTGAATGACAATCGGAACTTTATGATCTTTCGCTATCTCCGCTTGCCTTCGAAAGACTATCTGTTCCGTCTCGCTTCCACTGTGAATTCCAATCTCACCGATCGCAGCCACAGAGTTGCGTTTAAGGAAGAGTGGAAGGTGATTCAGCGCCTCTTCATAGTCTCTTGGAATCGACATGGGGTGAACTCCGACCGCGACGTAGGGACTTATTCCTCGATCCTTCACCTTTGTTGAATGTGTCGTCAGCAACTGTTCATAGTAGTCGAGAAGCGTTGTGTGCACTGTTGCTCCGTTTGGGCCTGTGCATAGTATCAATCTTCTGATCCCGGAAACAGCCATCATTTCGATATCTTCGCATCTGATCGTGTCAACATGTGTATGCGAATCAAACATCATACCGCACCTACTCCAGTTTCTCGCGAACGGGTGGAAGCACATTCTTAAGAATATAGCTGTCATAGTTTCGATAGTCCTGCGACGCTTGAGGCAAATCAGGTATTTCACCATGAGAAATATTTGATATGAGGCTCTCTCGATCTACGACAAAGCCTTAAGAGCGCTTCATATAACTAGCTTGTCGCCTGTTCAGTGTGAGGAGACTTGAATCTGGTATTGCTGACTGGTTTCGGGCCGTACGGGAAGGAGAAAACAAACCCCACTTGGGAAGTGGCGAGGCTTCTCAACGGCAAGACAATTAGAGTCCATAGAATCAGAGGTATGAGGTTCAGAGTATCCGCGAAGGAAGTTTCCCGAAAGCTGCCGAAGCTCATTGACTCGCTTCAGCCGAAGCTAGTTCTCAGCTTGGGACTTGCTCCCGGAAGGACTGATATCACAGTGGAGCGAGTGGCGACAAATGTGGCTGACTTTTCAATCCCTGATGCCTCTCGACATAAACCAGTCGACGCTCCAATAGATCCAACTGGGCCTCCCGCATATTTTGCGACGATCCCAATCAAAAGGGTGGTTAGGGCTTTGCTCTCCAATGGAATTCCAGCGTCCGTATCCAACACAGCTGGCACCTACCTCTGCAACTTCATCATGTACACGAGCCTCAACCATATAGCGAAGAACGGGATAGATGCAAAAGCAGGATTTATTCACGTCCCGCATCTTCCAAGTCAGGCAGCTGAGAAATACTTGAAGGACAGGACTCAGTCACCGAGCATGTCCTTGGAGACTATGCTCAAGGGAATTGAGATTGCCATCAAGACGAGTCTTCCTTGACCTTAACTGAACAGTAGAACCGTCGTTTCCGAGAAGAGCCTCATCTGGCAGAGATCGACGAAAACGAGCATAAAGTACTGGATCCCTGCCTCAACGAACTCTTTCAACTTCTCTGCGCATTGCTTTGGAGTCCCGACAAGTCAACTTTTTTCAAAACTCGGAAATCAAACCTCATGTATTACTAAGTCCACTGCCTTGTTCATGGTTGAAGGCAACGTTCGAAGAAAACCATCAAGGTCCGTATCGAAATCTTCATCTCGTAGAACTACCATCTGCGGCTCTGACACTCTTCGACTAAGGGGACAGCCTTGGTTTGCACACTTGGAGCAGTCTCTTCCTTGAATCATGTAACTATGGCCTTCAATCAATCTCCTAACGCGGTCTATCTTGTTTCTCAGGCTCTCTGTTAGGAGGGCGTCATATCTGTTGGCTCTCAGGGTTGTGGCATGTCCCGTTTCAGCTCTTATCAAAACGACAGCACTGTTATCCCACAAAAGTCGCTCCAACTGATTGAAATCCAATCCGTAACCTGTTTTTATTTCCAAGACGATTCTCTTCTTGGTGGACCCATCGGGCTCTTTGACGGTTACTAGGATATCTTGCCGAGCAGTTGGCCCCGGGCTCTCGAAGACTATTTCAGCAGGAATATGGAGATCGTGGAATCTGTTAGCGAGTTTCTCAACTAGTTTCTTTTTCACATATTCGTGCTTACTCGTCCAGTAGCCGTCAACTCTGATTTCTACTCTGGCATTACGATTTCTTAGTAACCAGAGAGCTTCCTCATCACACGTAGTTCTCTCCAGCATGTGGATGACATCTTTTATGTTCAACCTATTTCTCGGCGTGGAGAGCTTCTGAACAAGTTCACCTGCGAATTTGAAGAACTCGTTCTGCAGATCTCGCAGCCTATGCAAGGTCATTCAAAGCTACCATTTAACAGACATAACGTCGGAGCTATACTCGGAGGCCAGATGTGCCTCGACCTTCAATTTAAGATGAAGGTACCCACTACGGTCGAGGGACGGAGCGAGAACAAACTGCTCTTGTTCGGTTCAACTGAGTTCGAGGCCTGATCGACAGCTAGCTGGGGTGGCGACAGAAGACCTCGTCGAGAGGCATGGGAGAGCGCGAAGAGGCTGTCTGCATGCTCACGGAATATTGAGCTCCTTCTTCTCGTCAGCCGCTCATGTGCAAGCAGAAGCCTAGTACTTCCTCTTTCTGATAGATAGCACTATTACGGCTGCAATTAGACCAAGAACTCCAATTGCCGCAATTATTGATTTCTTCTTCATCACTTCTTCACCTCGGGACGGCTGTGGAAAGTTATTCATTACCTTACTCGTCGTCAGCGGGTTGGTGGGCGCGGACCGATGAGGCATAATACCTGTCACACAGGGGGAGGGGGTGTAATACACCCTCCTGCCCGGATCACCGGGACACCGAACGGAGCTCACCACCCGACAACACCCCCAACCACACAGCCACCAGAAAAGAAACCCACTAACTTTCCACAGCCCCCTCAGGACATGCCGGCAAAAAGCCGTTGATCAGAATTTCGATGCATCGAACTTCGAACATCAACGCCATGGCGCCAGCAAGATTCACAACAGGTTTGTCTCAACTTTCGCTATTGACAGCCGATTCAATAGCTTCGAGGTATTTCTTCTGACGAATTCGTGATGAATGACTGCGAAGAAGACGTAGGGGGGATAGGAAGCCATCACGATTTTAATGACACCTACAATGGCCTCGGTTATCGTTCTATTCCAAAACAGGCTGGCGACGCTGATGGCCCCTGTTATCACGGGCAGTATCAGGCCCACGTTGCTGCCGGCTGTCCGAACTTCACCCGTTTTCTTGAAGTAGAATCTTAGCCCTAGATCGTCCAAAGCCCAAGTAGTTGAAAGTAGCAACGATACCATCACGTTTCCTACTATGGGAAGAATCAAGCGAACTAGAAGACGTGGATATGCAGTCTCCCCTGTGAACTCTACTATCTGTAGCAGTCTATCAGTGAATATCAAGGAGAGAGCAATTCCCTGTAGAGGCCTGAGTAAGTGCGTGTTGGTCATCTTGAGTTCGATTGGCTTGCTTATCTCAGTTCTGACGAGCTGACCCAAGAGACCTCCTTGGACTCTCTTCGTCGCGAAACTCAGGATACTAGGTATTGCTACAACGGGTGCTACTAGTCCCAAAGTTGTCACGGCAAGCATGACAAGCCTCATGGGCATGCCTCTGATCAAGCGTGTCAGGGACAGCCCTTCAGGACGACCCATAAGTGACGAGAGAATCGTTGTCAGAGCGAATACAACTAGTGCTGGCAGTAGGGCAATGGCAGTCCGAGTGTAGGCCCTTTCAGATGAGAGCTCTGCGCGCTCGGGATCAGCACATTCGTTCTTACGGGGCGAAGACAAGGTCTATTCCACCGAGAGATATAGCAGTACAACCGCAGCTACCGTTGTGAACAGTTCCGGCAAAGCTCCTCCTAGTCCAAAACCGTATACGCGAAAAGAAATTGCCTGCAACAACGGGTTGGACGTGATCGCGTAGAAGAGCAGGACTGCTGAAAGTATCACGAGGCCGATAGTGAATTGCGCACGTGTCTTAACATAGATCTCCGCGTAGACGATTAAGAGAATGACTGACAGTCCAGTATTTATCATAGACACGATAGTTCTGACAGTGAAGTATGCGTGCAGCTCTTCTGAGCTAGGAGGCCTAATACGAATTGATGGGCGTATCGGCCGTATCATACCGTCCTCTAGATAGTAGGTCGCAGCGACGTACCCGACAATCGCCAAGGCGATAACAGCTCCTACTATCAGAGCCATTCTTAGTTTTCTCAAGGAGTCATCACCTCCGAACTAGCGTGCGCTACTTTTCTTGCTTTTCCCAATTTTCTTCCAAATCTCCTCAAGAACAGAGTATTGCTCATTCAGTTCGTTGGATACGAAATACATCATACCGTAACCGTTTCCAGCCGAAGAGACGATCCGGTTTTTGAGAAGAATTCCAAGATGATGTCTCACAGTCTTGTAGTCCATTCCGAGATCGGACGCTAATTGATTGGCGTTTCGCGGCATTTCCTTCAACGCTTTAATGATAATTGCGCGCGTCCTTCCCCCCTTAGTGCCCGCGATAAGCCACCAGAGCAGGCGCTTAATTGATTCCTCTCTAGGGAACACCGGCATCCCTTCGACCAGAGCCAAGGAGTACATGCGCTCTTGTCATAAATAACATGTCAGATTTGGGCAGAAATCGGAAGAGAATCTGGGAAAACGCTTTTAGCGCGTTCAACCTACTGCTGCGCACAACAAGGTAGTGAAAAAATGATTGCAAACCGCAAGCTCGCGCTAGAGGCGGTGGCTATCGTGGCGGTAATAGCTTCAGTGCTCGTTGCAGCATTCGCGGCTACAGCGGATCCAAGAGCAGCAACTGCACAGAACAGGCTCCCATACGATAGTACGCATTTCGACAGATCTTGGCCTAAGTTCAGAAATCAGAGTTTGTCTGGAAACGTTACTATAAACTCGGCACAGGCCAAGGCGCTGGTTGAAGCAGCCATTCCCAGCTTTCGAGTGGGAACAATTACCTCATCTAGGACTAGCTGGCTCGTTCCTATCGAGGATGGGAAGGGTGTGGTGACATCTATTGAGGTGAGCAAGGTGAGTGCGTCTACGGCAGAGCAGGCAAAGGTCATCGTGGAGGAGTCGTTGAAGAAAGGTTGGAAGGCCGGAGAGCCCAGACTGATGAGAACCATATACAGTGTTCCTCTCCTCGATTCCAAGGACGTAACGATAGGCTATGTCAGCGTTGATGGCAGAAGCGGTGAAGTCATGAGGAAACCATCAACCATACTCACGGTGACTAGTGAGCAGGCGAAGACTATCGTGAACGATGCCATAAAGGAGTTCAAGGTCGGCGAGGCAAAAGACGGAGGCAGCGTATGGATGGTGAGCATCAAATACAAGGATAAGGTGGTCATGACCGTGCTTCTGGCAAAGCTCAACACCCCAACATCTGAAGACGCTGTGAAGGCTGTCCAAGCCTCTCTAGGGAAGGGGTGGAGTGCTGGAGAGCCTAAGCAACTCCAACTCATCTACAATGTCCCGATCATCGACACCAACAACAACACCGTTGGCGCCATCAAGGTAGACGGTAGGACTGGCAGCATCACTGCAGGTGTAAGGCTAAGTCGGTGATGATGCTACTGACTTCTGCCGCGGGTAACGGCTATCTGCTATCCCCCTTTTTTGCCCAAGTTTGTGCGCAAACCTAGTAGCTGTCTGTAGCTCTAGCTCTCGCGGGTGGTAGAGAATCGGCTATAGACCGGTGATACACGCTCAGTCACGTGAATCAAGCAAGTGTTTGAGATTCAGCAAGAGCTATCTGATCGAGGCTGCTCTTTGAGGCGGGAAATCGTTGACAAGAATGGGAATGAATAAGCAGTTCCGGATTGCATTCCTGATGATTCTTCTTACGCTAGGAATCACTGTGAGCCCTGCATCTTCGGCTCCGTTACGCAACGAATCGAGCAACTATGAGTTTGGTGGTCGTCGTTATGCGCCCGTTACGGGTCCAGTCGGATATGTCTTCCTCGGCAGTAGCCCATTGGGTGGTGTTGCGAGCACGTATCACTCTTATGCAAATGGCTATTTGTCTTCCGCCGCCATATTGACCTCAACCGTCAGAAGCGGGACTCCGTTCACTACTATGTGGAAAGCGAATAGGTGGGCTTCGGACAACCCGACGATTGAAGGCTTGGAGATCGAGTTCGCCCTGAAAGGTGATTTGATACTGGCATTCGATGTCATAGAGGCCCAGAAGACAGCTTGGGCAGCGGCTCACCCGAACTGGTTCGCGGTTAACTTCACGTATGTGGAGATCATGCTCCCGCCTGAATTCACTGGCTACGCTAGAAGCAATATCGTCTCGTCATTCACCAACAACTACGACTTGATCACAGTGAGCACAAGGGATCGCGAGGATTTCGCGTACGGTCCGTATTGGTGGATGCTAAAGGTCTACACTGATACTCATGCGTTTGGTCGAAGCGAAGCGACTTTTGACAAGATGGATGATGCTCTAGATGACTGGTTGGCTCCGAGGGGGCCCTTCCAGTTCTCGCCATGGAAGACTTTCGGCAACATAACCTTCAGCCTAGTCCGAGACCAGAACGGCAACTATGCAGATGAATGGTATTATATACGCGTTAACGATGTGACTGCCCCAACGATCGCTGGAGCATATCCCATCAAGTTCAGATCTATCTACAGTCCCGAGTTAGGTAGCGTCTTTTTCCCGTACCAGAATTGGCCTGTTGTGTTAGTGAAGGGTGAGATTGATCCGGCGATTATCACTGGCACGATTAGATACGGCGGATGGAAGACAGCGAATTACGGGAATCCGGTTACGCTTCCTGGCCGCGTTAGAGCGGTCGGGCTCGCAGAGGATCCCTATACGGGAAGACCGACTGGTCGACCTGTTGAGGCCAGATGCTATTTTGGTGCCTCCGAAAATGGTCACTTTGAGCTTGAAGGACTAGCAGCAGGAATGTACGACATATATGCGTCTGCGGCTGGTTACCCTGAGATCAAGATTGCGAGCAACGTAAGACTCTTGAAGGGCCAGTCTTACAGCGTGGACGGCTATCTGGTTCCTGGTGTTCAGATCAGGGGCACCGTTTTCTCCAAGTGCGGAGCCGGAGAAGTGCCTTGGTTCAACCTTGGCTCTGAGGCGAATACCAAGATAGAGATCTACCGATCGCTTGATGACGCTGAGAGCATGCTGCCTGGGGGGTCGGTGAGCAAAGCAGTGGCTTGGACCCCGTTCGACTACGGTGCGAGTGTTTGGCAGGGAGCTTTCTACTACGCGATAGGGGGATGGGTTGAGGCAGGCGTTCGCACTAGGATTGGCGTCGGACCTGCCAACACGTTTCGAGTTGATTCTTCAAAAAGCTATTTCGACTTTCAGTTTGGACGTGAAGGATACTATGGCGCTCCGGCCGATATGGACGGCCACGTGCCTGACCTCGACTGGACGAGTAGCGACCGCAATGGTGCGACATGGGTCAGCGGGATTGGTCCAGGAACATACTATCCTAGGGCTTGGCTCTATGGCTATGTTCAGACTGAGCCTGATGGAGCAACCTTCATGCCTGTCCCCTTCACGGTGCCTTCCATCGAATGGCCCGGCAATGTCTACATACCATTCGACCTGAGGCGCTCAGGTGATGTCCGGAAGACAGTACACTTCCACGATGCGCTAGGCACATTGAAGGAAGATCCCATTGGGTGGGGGTGGTATGACCGAGGAACCTATGGAACAGGCGCCACAGGCACGCCTAGGTACTACTACAGATACCTACAAGCTGAGCTCGTTGGAGCAGGCCTCAGCAACTACAGAAACCCGGCGGGAGAATCTGTCCACGCCTTTGAGATTGACCCTGTGGGAGTAGGCAACACATCATACACAATAACGATTAAAGGGTTCAAGGAGTTCGGCCTCTGGTACGGCTATGGAAGGAACTATGGAGTATTGGCCGGGTTCTATACGGCGAAGGCTTGGATGTGGGGTTATGTCGAACAAACCTATGTGAGAGTTGGCATAGGCCTATGCGGCACAATCATGCATGTCAGCGGGCACCTCTATCGAGGCGCCAGTTTCAACATCACGGTCCTTAGTGAGAGTTCACAGTATCCGGCTGCAGGCAGGCCGTGGAGCTTTCCGTACATGCCCGTCTACATCCAAATAGTGAGTGATGGGAAGGTTCTCGCACCCTCAACGGACAATTGGATTTTCCCACAAACTATGCAGGGCTGGGGTAACGCTTCGTCAGCGGTCTGGCCTTACATGTGGAACAATGGCTGGATGATGGTGGAGACGAACGATATGTGTGGCCAAGTCTTCGGCCCCGATGCGGCTATCATACTGCCGAAGGGATTTGGATGGAGTGAGTCTAGGCAGTATTTTGGGCCGTCGCTATGTCACGGCGAGGCAAATGGCAGGAATTTCCGCTACTACGACGGAACCGAACCATATGCATACGCGTACAAGTTTGGCTCCTCGTATGGTCAAGGCAGCTGTGCGGGACATTATCCGCTGTCTTTCGAGACTGGAGTCTACGATCTCAGGGCTCTGACCTACGGCTACATCCAGAGGAGACCTGTTCAGATCTACGCTGCAAAAGGCGGCTCGACTTCCGACATAAGGATAGGGTTGACGCAGGGCGCAGAGCTGGCGCTCACAATAATATTCAAACATGAGAATATAATCGAGGCGCTACCGTTCGATGCCCACCTAAGGATCAGACTCATCGACGACGATAACAGGGTCGTCGGTGAATATTTGACATCTGACTGGTGGTGGCAGCCTCAGTATGAGGTTGGTCCAACTCACTCCGATAACACTCTTCGTTACACATGGAACCTCATCCGTCTACCATCGGTGACAAATATAGGGAATGTCCGAGCCGATCCACCAGTGGGACATCGAGGCTTTGTTAGATTGAACTATGTTCCTCAAGGTGCTGTGACGGTCCAAGTGCTCATTTCTGGACTGCCGGATATGTACAATTGGGTGAGCGGTACGGCATGTGACCCGTGCCCTGTAACAGGCATGTTCGCATATGACAGCGGCAGATCTCCTGCGCCCTACGGCATAGATGCTTACCCCAGCTACAAAGGCGGATATCGAATCCAAGTTCATCTTGTGCCCGTCTTCGACTATTATCCGGGACACAGATACAACCCTCTTGAGGTTCAAAGGCCCAGTACTCCGCCAGCAAGCTGGCCAGTCGCCCCAGTGAGTCCCACCGGTTTTGATGGTATGCTAACTGGTGAACTTACGTACACAGCTGAGATGAAGCCCGTCTACGTCAACCACATAGGCCCGTACGAGCTGAGATACGATGTCGTGGTTCCGAATATGCGCTTGGGTGGAGAATCGTCAGTTGTCTTTGAGCTTGATAGGAGAGGGGCATCCGCTGAACTTGTCGCCTACCCCTCAGGAATATGCCGTCATCTTGGAGCCCCAGTCTCACTTCTTGAGGCAGCAGGTTTGAGAGCAAATGTATTAGAAAACTCTGAAAGAGAAGAGACATAGGATTTGAGTTTTCTCTTTGTTCTTGGTTTGTGGGTTAAATAGAAAGCAGTTCCAACACTGGTAGAAATCACTATTGGAATGAGCCATTTCGGAAATTCGGAAATTGGCATGGACGAAAAAGACAAGTCTGCCCAACCATTGGGTACAAGAGGTGAACTTCCGCGTGGAAATTCAACTCCCACTTGTCTATCGTGGTCATAAACCCGAAGCCTTAATCCAATCGTGATCTTTTCGTCGAAATTCAAAGGAACTTTGAGTTGGTCGCTAAAATTGAGTGGTATCCTGAATTCGTATATTAAATGGGGTGTTTGAGAGTTTGCGCTCCGGCTTAGTGAACTTTTCGCTTTAATATTCCAGTAAAAATCGTTTATGATTTTTTCTCCCGCCCATCCTCTTCCATCTCCTCTCCAAACAAAATACAGATCTCTATAGCTGTCCGCCCATTCGATATCAATGACAAAATCATCGATTTTCGGGTTGGAACCACCATCATGCCGTTGGTCGACGTAAACCCATCCTTGATCACCTTTCATATTCGTGCCATAGACTTGCGTATCTGTCACAAAATCCTCCAAAACATACAGAAATCTATCGTCATGCCCTATGTAGTACACCACTCTATCAGTAGGAGTAACTCTCTCTATTCTAGTCGTGTTCCACTCGCTTGCCCTATTGAAATAGCCGTCTATCGTAGGAACGCCATTGTTAGGGAACCTGTGGGAAGTTACCACATCGCCTGAATGAGCATTCGCTGGCTTGATCATGGGAAGAGCAAAGCCTGCTGAGGTAAGCAAGATATTTGCTAGGAGCACAATTCCTTTGCCACTATTCAATTCATCTCGCCTTTGCTATGAGCATCTTGCCGCTTCCTAGCTCCTTGGTCAGCTGCCATCCGATGCAACTGCAAGATCCGGCACATCTGTCTTTCCTAGGTCCTCCCCTTTCCTTCCCGTCGTGTTCAAAGAACAGTTTCCCATATATAGTCTAGGCAGTCGAGGTTGGGTCTTTGTTTGAGTACGGCGAAGCGTAGTTATCGGAGGTTTAGTTTGTCACTATCAGTGACTCAGCCTGCTAGTGAGGCATCAAGTAGAAGCCGACACCGCGTATCATCGCTACTATAGCGGGTACGATCGCCAGAACAGTCACTGTGATTCTAGAGGGTGGCAACTCCTTTCGAGACGCTATCTTCGATGCCTTCGAATGTCGCTCGTTGAATGAGATAACCTTTCTGTGATGATTTGCCTTTGAAAGCTTGACTGAACAAGAAGTATTTTCACTTGATCGACTAGAGCTAAAATCCTCTCATGAACAATGTGCCCTCATCTTGGCCTCTTTCCAGTCTCATCTATGCTTGAGACAATAATAATCAGAGTGCCTGTGATGGAAGACTGTGAGAGAGAAAAAGAGGACTTTAGCGCCATCTCAAAAGGGAGTAATTGCAGATCCATTCGCACGTCTGAACCATCGGGGATCTGAAGCCGAAGGGCCTTGGTCCTGTACCCAGGTAGTGAGAACGCAACAAGGTAAGATCCAGGTACCATCCATAACTCATAGGCGCCGTCAAGCGTACATGTCCAGAGCGTCATTTCTTCTCCTACGGCGTCAACGGAAACCCATGAGATTCGCGTGTAGTTTTCGAAATAGGTGTTGAATGTGTGGATCATGCCGTATAGGTGCCCCATTCTGTGTAGGGCGAGAACGAGGCTCACGTTACCTCTTATTCTGATGTCTATGGTTGGCTCCGTCGGCTGATGGTAGCCGGGAACGTATACTTTGATCGTGTACAGGTCTGGTTTCAGCCCCCCATCTCTCTGCGGCGTTCCGTCCGTGGTATCATAGTAGTTGATCCACCTCATTGCCGCGTTACCATAGTAGGCCCTGAATCCCGCCAAGGTTATGGCAAAGGTAGTTGTCCTGTTCGCATTCGGCACATAAGCGACTTTCGCTCCCACAAACTCTGCCTTTGAATCGTATACTTCGAATCGTACCGGAACCTTGGGGTCGCTTGGGTTCGAGGACTTGGTATTGTTCCAGTACCTGGCGTAGGTGTCAATAGGAGAGATTATTCGTTGCTTCTCGAAGACTAGTGTCACATCTATCTGTACACCTATCGTCATCAGTATAGATATGTCGGCGAACTTTCCCCTCCCCACTGAGAAGAATACATCCTGTCTTTGAACATATCCAAAGGTGAAGACATAGATTGAATAGATCCCATCATCAAGCCCTATCACGCTAGCGTTCAACGGCCGTTTAGTATTGTCTTGCAGTAGTCTAAACGTTCCATATACCTCAACACCATATCTATCCCTGATTTCCACACTAATCGCAGATTCGGGGTATCGCCAGGCAGTAACGCTGAATGGTTTTTGCGACGTAACTGGATAGAGTGCAAGATTAAGTCCTCCTTGAAGTAGAACGTAGAAGCTAATCTCACTTCGTCCATCTCCAATAGTGACTCTGTGCCCAGTAGGACCATATCTGTAGGCTGAGGGAAAGTAGACTTCTCCAACCGAAACATAAAAGGGAAGTCCGAGATCAAGTATGCCACGTATGCCTCTCCCTAGTGTCCAACGAGCGAAGATTATGTATTCTCCTAGAGGCAAGCCATAGTCTCTCGAACTGTTGAAGAGCCCTGTCAGCTCCACGGACGCAGTCCTACTGCCTGCGGGCACAAATGTGGAGTTCCTTGCACGCATCTCTTCAATAAGGTTATAGGCTTCGACGATCAAGGTTCCATCCTGCCCAGTCGTCGCTTCACTCAATGTCTGAGTTGAATTCATGAAGTGTACAGTCACTTTCAGAATCCCTGTCTTTTCTAGCAGAATGTCGATCCTTCTGTCCTGCTCGTTACGAGAGAAGACTACCGCACACTCATTTGTCCATGCCCACTCGTTCGCAGCACTTGGCTGATAGTACCCGTTTACCCATACTCTAATGTAGTATCTTCCAGGGCCAACGCCTCCAACATAGCTCGAGTTGTCTTGTGGTATGTGGCCATCAAGATCTCTCTCTCCTTGATACTTGAATCTATGAAATGTTAGGTCTGGGTTTGTAGTGTCATTCAGCAGTCTGAGGGTTATGTTCCAAGAATCCAAGACCTCCAGAGTTATCTTTCTTGGTCCGCGAAAAGAATGGTTGTAGGTATAGCCCCAAGGTTCAGGCCGTTTCATCCATCTTGACAACGCAACTACAGTAATGATTGAACTATGTTCAAGGAAGATGTCTACCCCTTCAAGTGACTGTCCTGCCTTGAGGAGTACTGGATACAGAAGCTCTACCGGCGCGTATCCCGCCGCTGTCGCATTCAGAGTATAACGTCCAGGTGCCAACCCGTACAGAGTGTAATTGACTGCAGCGGAAGCGTTGAAGAAGGCCTGACCCACAACTATTCTTCCGTCGGGCGTTATTCCTGTTGCGCATACTTTTCCTCCCTCCCCTGACGTTGCATTGAGGACTATCGGAGCTCCGTAGTTGTAGGTTGTTAACCTCCCGCCATACCGGATTATACCTGAAACGTACGCAGGGTTCGGGTCTGCCGACACCACTACTGAGGGAAAGTTTTTTGCACCTATGGATGTTCTATCCGTGAACACCTTGAAGAAGTATCTGCCCACAATGCTGGGCGCTGTGACGCTGAAGATCCTCACGGAGTAGTGGCCACCTTCTATCCGCGTTCCATTGGTAATTGATATGTCATACCAGTTCGGCGCTGTCCTGTCTAAGCTTGATGCTTTCGATATTCTGATGTTGCCGTAGTTGTTCGTTATGTTTGACCAGACGTAGCTTGTGTCAAGATTTACTTTGAATTCGGGCGGGATGTAGATGTCGATTCGTCTCCTCGGGCCATTTAGGCTGATGAGGAAACTGAGATCTCCCACTGTCTCTTGAAGTATGAATGACTTGGGGTACTCAAGTTGCACTTGAAAGGTACCGTTGCCAAGATAATGATCCTTTTCTGCTGGAGGTATCTTGCCAGGGGATACTTCTGCCTTGTCCCCGACCACTGCCCATACCGACGGAGAGGATAGGAATTGGAAAGACAGAGTCAACAGAAGGATTACAATCACTCTCAGTCTTTGACAATGTTGAAGACTCATAGGCATTAACGGGCCTCGTTGTGCTTTGCGGATCAGTGATGGGCATGTTCGGTTTGCGGCTCGCCTTCACTCATACTTCAATGCAAGGACTATGTTCAATCTTGATGCTCTCCAGGCAGGGTACAATCCTGCCACAATGGAGATTCCAATCGGAAATAGAAGCGAGAACATGACTAGGTTGGGCGATATGACTGGTGTGAATCCCGCAGATGACGACGCTCTCGGTCCCATCATCGGGCCTCCCACCCTCATACCTGCTAGTCCTCCAGACAGTAGGAACGAGAGAAGCATTCCAGTTATGGTTCCGAGGATTCCTCCTATGATTCCAGTTATGCTTGCTTCTGCCAGAAACATTGTGAGTATGTTTCTAGCCTTATATCCTATGGCTTTCAATATCCCTATCTCTCTTGTTCGCTCCATAATCGACACGAACATCGTGTTTGTGATTCCAACGCCTGCCACGAAGAGAGAGACTGCGGCGATCCCTCCCATGAAAAAGGTCAGTTGATTCGTTATGGACGTCACGGTTTCCAGCATGGATTGGGCGCTCATTATTCGAACATTGGTTCCAAAGTAGTTTTGGACACCCGCTTGGGCGATGGCAACTTCCTCAGGTGAATTGGCAATAACATACACCCCGGAGTAGTATGTGACTTTAAACGAATATCGCGCTGCGATCAAAGAGATAAAAACCGTCTCGTCAATACTGAGGAAGCCCACAACGCCGAAAGGCTTCAACACTCCCTTAACCAAGTAGGCATAGCTCGGACTTTGAGATCTTCCTGTGCTCGCTTGTTGCAGCAAGACCAACTCGTTGACATCGACTGGTGTTAGCTCCGCTTCAGGAGGCTTGGAGATTGATGATCCCACGACCGCTCCTGTGGGGTCATACATATCGACCAAGCTGCCGTGATCAAGATCCAGACCTTGATACAGTGCGAAGAGCTTGTTGTGGTCTAGTCCGTAGACTACAACTGACAGAGTCGTCGTAGCGTAGTTGATCTGTAGCCTTCTGGAATAGTACGGGATAACGTCCTTGACGCCTTCAAGTGCCTCAAGAGCCATTACGTCGCCGTCTGTGATTTGCACTCTTGTGCTCGTGGGCATAATCGTCAGCGTGGTGACCCCCATCTTGGATATTTGGGCTGTAACGTTTGCTGTAAGTCCTGTCGTCGAAGCTATCAACGCCACGATCATTGAAGTTCCAATCACTATTCCGAGGATCGTCAGGCCTGTTCTGAGCTTCCGATCCTTCAATGCTTTGAAAGCCAGCAGGAAAGTATCCTGTGATCTCATTTGCCAACCTCTATTGAAGAATCGTTACCATTTCCGCTAGGCCTAGCAAGACACTCACAAGATCTCGCAAGATCTGAAGCAGAATGGCCAATATGCCCTTTTCCATTTGAGTAACTGGAGGTGGGCGAGGCTCTGGTGGTCGAACCACTAATCTTAGATCTGTCTGAGAGATATGACCCGTCGCCATAGCGTCAGAGTAGGTTACGGAGATGGTGATTGGATAGGTTCCAGCCGTAATGTCTCGCCTTAGCTGTATAGCTGAGCTAAAGGGTCGAGGAACGTTCGGGTCGACTTGTCCAACTATGATCGAGGCGGGGCGGGCCATTGCTTGAGAAGAGATGGTGACGTTTGTGCTGTACACACTGATCTTTCCTACGTTCAGCAGATTTCCTGAGATCGTGATATTTCCTGCCGGAACAGTGGTGGAGGGTGAGGCTATCGTATTGTAGATGACCATGTATCTGGTTGCGCTCACTACCACTGGAACCGTCACAACGGTGGATTTCAAGAAGTACAAGGTCTTGCCCACCCCAACTGCAAGCTCAAGATAGTTCACAACCATATCCAACCTGTACTCACCCGGTTTGGCCCCGAGGTCAACGTTCAAAAAGAAGTCTGCGTAATCGTTCGCCCCAGGCGAAAGACTTCCGGCATAGTAGGCTCGGTTGATGTTGCCACCGGTGACGTTCTTGAAGGGATATTGCAGTATAAGGTCAGCAGTTATGCCTGAGATCGTTGCATTGCCCAGATTCTGGATTGTAACTCGAAGGCGTATGTTTTGATCTCCAGGGGCGGCGTCTATCACTACCCACAATTGACTGACCGTGCCATAGGCCGCGCCTTCCGATGTCACCCACTTTGCTGAGACGACGTTAATTGGTGTTTGAATCCCCTGTGCGACCGACAACCACCGTGTGGCGATAAACAAGAGAACTAGTCCAATCATCCAAGTCTTTGCGATCCTCTTTCTGTCTCTCAATTCAGAACTTCCTCCCTCTCTATCATTCCGTCTATTATGTGCACTATTCTATGAGCTTGCCTCGCAAGTTCAGGGTTGTGCGTAACAAGCACGAACGTCATTCCCACCGTCCTGTTGATTTCCTTAAGCAGTCCCATTATCTGCGCAGATGTCTTGGTGTCTACGTTTCCCGTGATTTCGTCACCGAGAACCAAGGCAGGGTCGGTAACCAGAGCCCGAGAGATGGCGACTCTTTGCTGTTCTCCGGCGCTGAGCTCATACGGGTGATTGAAGAACTTTGACGCTAATCCGACTGAGGTCAACATCTTCTCAGCCAACTGTCGACGTTTGTCAGGAGCCATCCCGGAAGCTATGAGCGGCAGTTGCACATTCTCAATGGCGGTCAACCTGTGTATCAGGTTATAGGCTTGGAACACGAAACCTATCTTTCTGTTGCGAATAATGGATTTCCTGTTTTCGTCAAGTCTTGAGGCTTCTATTCCATCTATGAATATCCTTCCGCGTGTCGGCTTGTCGATTAGACCTATTAGGTTGAGAAGTGTTGTCTTTCCACTTCCTGAAGGCCCAACTATGGACAATATTTCTCCCTTCTTGACTCTTAAGGAAACGCCGTCCAATGCAGTGAACTTGACTGGTCCTGTCCTGTAAACCTTGACCAAGTCGCTGAGTTCGACGGCGTACTCATTCTTCTGACTCAAGTTCTTTACCTCCACGATATCTCACCACACCGGCTGCTGAGAGGAAAACCACTAGGACGACAAAGAGACCTAGCAGACCAGATGTGGCCGTGAAAACAAGGCCTGCATTGCCGGCCAGATTTGCGCTGGAGATCTTGAGAAAGGCAACCAACCAAGTGTATGCAGCGTTGAGAAGGCCTGCCAAGGATGCAGCCAGAAAGGCTTTCTTCCAGGCTTTTCCCGGGTCTTTACGGGACCATATGGTGCCTAGAAAGGCTCCAGCCACTATGAGAGGGATTATGAGCGGGATCTGAGGCATCTGAGTCACTTGCTGAAAGGAATAAAACGAGGCGTTGCAATTAAAGCGTTTTCCATAGTTGCATCCAACTTCCGCCCAAATCCCTCTTTGTAACGTTTTTTAAGATGAAGCGGATCTAAACCAGACAATTCACTTCGTTGCCAAGAGGATAGCCATTGTCTGCTTCTGAACGCGCGACCGAGCGGTTGCTCTGGTGGCTGATCGCCGGCACGAAGGGAGGAAGAACCCGCGCCTCGATAATTGCAGCTTTGAGAGAGATGCCTAGAAATGCCAATCAACTGGCAGAAGTGCTCAACATCGATTACAAGACTGTAAGGCATCATCTTGAGATTCTAACAGAGAATGGCATGGTCACCTTTACGGGGAATGGGTACGGCACAACCTATTTTCTGTCTCCTGAACTGGAGGAGAACTATCAAACGTTTGAGGAGATTTGGAGGAAAATTGGGAAAAAGGACAAAAGAAGGTAGAAGGAACTGAATCCACCAATGAAGACCTCAAGAGCTGTAGTCCTGATCGCGGCGATAATTTTGGGGCTGGCCATACTTGGGTTCATAGCCGCCGATATCTATCTGCCACCAACCATCGCTCCTCTTCCTCCGTTTCGTAGGACACCAGGAGATTTGGAACTGTACTACACATTGAAAACCATCGTCTCAACAGTGAACGGCGGTCTCTTGGTCTGCCTGCTAGCACTCTATGTAGGTATCTATAGGAGAACACGATCAGATTTCACGATTGGGCTTATCATATTTTCGACAGCCCTTCTCCTCTACGCCATTATGTCCAACCCAATACTCCACATAGCCTTCATGTTCCGCGGCTACGGCTTAGGACCTTTTGCTATGTTGCCTGACCTGTTCACAACCATAGCGCTTGTCGTTCTGCTATATCTTACGCTGAAATAGCGCCCACTCATCTCATAGCCCTTTAATGACATGGTGCGCGACAATAGTTGTGAATTTGGGCGTTCTTGATACGAACAATCATTTTGGATTGCAAGGGAACACATGCCCTTGTTTCGATTTGTGAACAATTTGTTCCAAAGGTTAGAATTTACTATATCCAACGACAGAGCGTGAGATCGCGTACAGATGCGACATGGAGGTGAGAACATGAGCGAAACCGTCAAGCAGTATTACGCGATAGCGATAGTCTCTATCGTGGCGCTAGCACTTCTGAACGGCGTAACGCTGTACTATGCGCTCTCAAGGGCAGCAGGCCCGATAATGGTTGCCAAAGAAGAAGCTGAGACTAGGATAATCTCTGTCACTGGGACAGGCGTAGCGTACGCGGCTCCTGATATGGCGTACGTAAGCATATCTGTCCTAACTGAGTCCACGTCTGCGACCGACGCTCAACAGAAGAACGCCGATGCGATGAACAACATAATTGAAGCACTAAAGAAGATAGCTGTGACAAAGGATGACATGAGAACCGAACAATACAGTTTACGACCTATATACGACCGCGATAAGCAGCAGAGGATAGTGGGATATGAATGCAGGAACACTCTCAGAGTCACATGGCGAAAGATCGACGAGGTCGGCGTAGTTCTTGACGCGGCAGTGAAGGCCGGCGCCAACAGCGTAGGCAGCGTCACATTTGCGCTCTCTAGACAGAAGATAGACACGCTGACAGTTGAAGCCATCCGAGATGCTGCTGCTGACGCTGACGTCAAGGCCAACGCACTAGCGACTGCCCTTAAGCTAACAATCGTAGGGAAGATCTCCGCCTCAATAGCAACCCCGTATGTCCCGCAACCATTAGCCTACGAGCTTAAGGCTGGAGCACCACCTATCATTCCAGGAGAACTACAAGTGACGGTGACAGTCCACGTCAACTACCAGTTCGCGTAGGAAACTGCAAAATGAACATGCACATGAATACCTCTCTTCTTTTTGCAACCGTGCAAGCAATACAGTCAGCATCTTTGAAGGATAGGAACAGATGATAATTAGAACTGAAAGATCTAGATCTGCTCCGGATCGCAGCTGGGTAAAACTGCTGCCTAGTAACGGAGCCGTCTTGTCAACAAATAAGCGGGTAGCGTCGGATTGAGAGTGAGAGTGACAGTCACCAATAAACCGAAAGTGTTACCAGTGGTAGGTGAGCCGCCTTCTAGGAAGAAATCTTCTCCCAGAATCATCGCCCCGTCTGACAAGAACTCCGATTTAATCGCCACCAGCAGTCTCTCAGTGGATGGTATTCGAAGAGAAACCACGAACTCGTACTCTCCAGAAGGAAGATACGACTCATAGAAGCCATCCAATGAATATGTTCTGAAGGACTGCTTTCCCTTTTTCATCTCTATCGTTGCCCAGCTTGCAGTCCTAGTCTCGTCAAACCAGTTCAATTGGTAGACGTGGCCCCGAATGTAGGCTCTCATATCAAGTGCCAAGACAGCGGACAGCTCCCCGCCTAGAAGATGATTTGGTAGTATCTGATTCATTCTTGCCTCGTAGGGACCGAGATGGTTGTAAGGGTAGAGAAAAGGCGATTCGCCTTGAAGGAGCGCAGGTGAGGCGGGATGAAACTGCGTCGGCGGATACCAATTTACCATATCTATCTTCACGGTCCAGTTGCCTCTATACCCCCTACCCATTCCCACTGAACCCCATATGCCGTAGTCTGGCGAAAACAGCATAGCCCTTCGAACTATCTCCGCACCGGTAAGTAGCTCAGTGTAGCGGTACATACCTGCCAAGTTCCGGTACTCAACGAGCCTCGTTCCCCAAGGGATAGAAACTGCTCCACCCGAGGAAACGATCTTCTTTTGATCGGCGAAAAACCCTGCACTAGGTATTGTAACCCCTGGATCATAGGAGGTTGAAGCTGCAGCTACGAGCCTGTCACTTTCATCATAGACTCTTATCCTCATAGATGAGTTGCATGGAATGCCTTTCAGCATACCTTCTGTTCTAAACGCTATTGTGAGATTGAATGTTACTCCCTTCATGACCTGTACGTTCGAGTCTCCTTGAGAGCCAATCGCTGGAACAGCCACTGAAACCTTACCTAGATCACCGAGATCGTACACTCCTTCTTGCACATAGCCATACGTCCAAACGGTGAGAGCGTATCTTCCTGGATATATCGCGATACTGGATTTGTAATCGGATGTCCGATAGTTTCTAGTACTGAAGAGGAAACCCAGTCGGAATATGTTTTCCAGAAAGAGGTTGGTAGCCATGTCCTGCAATGGCGTTAACGATGTCGGATTCGGGAGAGCTGGGCCGAACCGTTCGAGCATGACAGAGCCGTTCGTGTAGAGGTACGACGCCCCCAATCCAAACTTCGTCTTCCACCCCGGCCACGGAATTGAGTTGAATTGTGAGTTGGTCCTTGGCAAGGTCCAGGACTGCGCCGTTGAGTTCCAGAAATATGCCACATCAACGAAGGATCTTGACGCCACATCATAGATGAGTAGATAAGCTTCAGTGTTGTTCCACGCCCAATTTCGAGCGTTTCGTGGCATCTGCCAGTCGACAGACCTAACAGTTGCGTTGATTCCGCCACCCCTATACATGTGAACGCTGACGAAAGAATGAGAGGCTAAGGTAACTACGCATATCGGAGCCGCGTCGAGATCAAGGAGTCTAAACGCTGGCGAAGACGCCTGTATATATCCTCTCAGGTACACTCTAACCGTGTACGCGCCCGGCATTATCCCATAGTCCCGTAAGCCTTGATACTGCTCCAGCGAATACTTCACTCCTGAACGTGGGTCAGGAGGAAAAATTAAGCCGGCCATGCCCAACCCGGATAGTGTGATCGTCGCTGAAGTCGTCGAAGATGAGACCATTGTGAAGTTCAGAGCTGCAGTTCTTCCATAATGGTCTGCTGCTTCGGCTATGAGGTACCTACCAAGATCTGGCCCACCGATAGCGGATGCTTGGCTCGTTCCTGGTGACTCGAGAAAGTGAACTGTAACGTCAATCGTTCCCGACTGGTAAAGATCTATTTGGACATGAACCGCTGTGTCTCGCTCGATAGACGATATCTTGAAACGATAATCAGTGAACGTCAATCCATCAGATGTTGTCTGCACATATCCGTGAACGTGAGCTCTCACGAAATATGTTCCGACCGACAATCCGTCTATCCAAGTAGCAAAGATCTGAGGAATCATACCGCTGAGTTTAGCTGGAGCTCCGTAGACGCCCCGGGCCCCGAACTGGAAGATGAAACTGTTGGAGGTTGAGCCTAAGGCTGTCTGAGGATCAACCACGCTCGACGGAGATACCCACCACACCTGCGCTGGTCCAACCCCGTTGAATATGCCGTATGGGTCCTTCGTGTTGGGGTTTGAGGTGTAGGGATAGTAGCTTACGGGGCCCTCCCATGGAAAAGCGACGAGTTTCGGCCGGCTCGGTGTGCGAAGGCCTCCCTTCACATACGGCGGAGGATTCACATGGAATATGTCGAAGACAGTGTTCCCCTGAACGTAGGATGTGTAGGGTGAATGGGTTAGGTTGAGCGGAGAGTAGGATACTACGCTGTTTTCTAGGTAGTCATCGCTATCGTAGATTACGATCCTCATAGGAAGTTCCTGAATCCAATTGGAGGGTGATAGCAACGATTTCGCGAATATCTGACCCCTCACCTCTGCCCCGGGTTTAAGGTATAGATCCAAAGCCAGTGACTGACCTTTCAGGACGCGTATGTCTTGGGCTACTTTTTGTTCTGGGAAACCTGCTGCAGAGGCATATATCTCGTACACGCCCGGAGCGACACCTTCAACCTCATAGTGTCCTTTCGAGGAAGCGTTAAAGTAACTGCGTGCCTCAACTGGTTTCGCGAGCAACTTGCCAGTGTTGGGATCAATTGCGACTCCGACAGCTCTCACGTGACCGGCCAGCTGTAACGGAAGGCCATACAGAGCAGAGTTCATTGTTCCCCCATGCCGAATCGTCCCGTAGATGATCGCAGGGTCAAGCCCAGCCTTCACGAGAAGAACCGGCCAATTCTCCATAGGCATGGTACTGTTTACGAGGTTGGGCTGCCCTGACAATCCTTGCTCCTTTATGGGATAGTGATCGTCAAGAAAGATCTTGAAGAAGTATCTTCCCGCAATCATTGGACCCCTCAACTGGTTCACCCTAACGTAATACCACTCAGCCCAGTTCCTCTGCGGAGTAAACTCGATGCCGTTTCCACTAGCAACGATACGGATCATCCACCAATTTGGGCCGAATGGGTCGCGCGGTCCGGCTTGAGTCACGGAGATGTTTCCATAGCTGTCTGTGAGAGTAGTGACGATATTCGTAGTTTCGCCTAATTTCCAGTTGATGCCGACCGGCTCGAAGCCATCTTGCTCCAGCATTCCAGCCTTGTTCTTCACTGGGGCTGGAATATAGATCGTGATGGATTTATACCTGAAAACTAGGGACGGATTCTGAGTTTCAAACTCTTGTGGCTTCGAGAAGTTAAGGCCGAAAACAAGATCACCAACGCTGTCTGCTGTTGATGTCGATGCAAGAATGGCTCCTTCTGGGGAATAGTGAGATCCAGCGACCTGTAGAGGCTTCTCAAAGTCTTGAAAAGGAGACTGATATCCCGGAGGTAATCGGGGATCGTCAAGGTATGTGTTAGAGCCGCTGCCAGGCCATACATACGCGACGGGGCCTGGCACAAGACTTGAGACGAATGTGTTGCCAGGATTCCGTTCATGGTCGTTCTTTCTGAAATAGGGGAGGGCCCCGGTCATGTTTCCGAGAACTGTGTGCCCGAAGACTAGAGAGATCTGCGTTGACGCCAAGATCATACATAGGAGAATCGCGGACGAAGTACGTTCCGGCATCACATGTCTCTCCGTGAGCCATGCTTGGCGCAGCTTCCGTCTAGATCCACTATATCCCGGAGGCTAATGTCTTCATTCTTCGTCTACGATAGTAGCCGAGCGCAAACAAAACGAGAACAATCGGAATAAGCATTGGTAGAAGTTGCAGCAGGATGGGTTTCTCCGCCACTTTCAAAACTACTATTATAGTGTCGTGAAGCGAGTTTTCATCCTGAGTCCAGTCCACTCTGAGGTCAATCCTGTATTCCGTCGCTTGCGCCTTTCCGTCTACGTCAACGGTCACGAACGCGTTCTTTAGCTCGCCTGGTTCCAATGTTCCGAGAAAGTCCGTTAAGGTCCCTGAAAAAAAGTTGCCCGGTCTCACTTGTATCCGCACAGACTTCGCTGTAGCCCTACCTACGTTCCTGACCTGTATGCTCACTGTGACCCCAGTGTCCCCGACGCGCACTTCTTGCGGTGAAATACCAACAACTTCGAATCTTGCCTTCTCGTTCACGTAGAGCAAGACTGAGCCTAAGGGCGCAGGAGCCGCCTTACCTATTGTAGATAGGAGAGGAATAGAGTAATCCCCAGCCTTAGCGTCTTCATCCACATCTATGCGGACTTCTGCTAGGGTCGGCTGGTTCGGGGCGACAAGTCCGAGAAAAACTCTATCCGAGCTACTTGACGAGGATTTGAAAGGCTTCTCCAAGGCTAATTTGACTTCGACATCTTGCTCGGCGCCTTGACCAGTGTTGACGATCCATATCCTCAAAAGAACTCCGATTGATCCCGGGTAAATCTTCTCAGGGGTTGTCACAACCCTTTGAACGTGTAGCCTTCCTCTCCAGACGGGTAAATCCACATCCTGCGTGACAGTCACCTGTCCGAGTTCTCTCGCGCTGCTGTACGAGACATGTAACAGGAGCCGGTAGATTCCTTCACCTGCTTGCCAATCGATGCTCAAAATGAAGCGAAGCACATAGCTAAAGCCTGCTGCGATATCCCCTGCGTTAACTGATACAACTGTTGCAGACTGCCTCTTTCCCTCTTGGTAGAAGTCGAATGAGAAGGGTGGCTTCAACTCCAGTCTAGCCATAACTCCTCTCGCTACATCATCACCGACATTGGTCAGAACAACAGAGAGTGGCACGTTCACGTCGCCTGGATGTGCGCTTATTGGAGCCCCAAGCGAGCTTCCCCAGTAGATCGAGGACACCACTACCTGTGCTCTTCCAACGGAGAACCCTAGTTGGATCCATGGATGCGCCCCCATGCTCAACAGGAGAAATACCAGATAGGCAGACGATCTGTTCATCTGGGTTTTCAACTCCCTTCTCCTCAGATCAGCCTTGCGATCAGTTCCTCGCTGTTCTCTTATGTCTTTCTCGAATTGAATCATCACCTTGACATAGCCTTGGAAAAGACCGGTATGGCTGCACCCAAAGTTACAAGTGCATAGACCAAAAGGACAGCGATATCCCACGATATGGTGGTAATGTCGGCGCTTAGGACTATGACTTTTCTGAGACCATCAGCGGCATAATACAGAGGTAGCATTCTTCCAATCGACTGCAGCCAATCTGGCAACTGCTCTATTGGGATAACGATGCCAGAAAGAAACATCATGGGAAATTGTAAAAGCATCATCATCATCATGGCCGTCTCCTGCTCTGGCGCAATAGAGGTTGCTATTATGCCAATGCCTGCGAAACTAGCTACTCCGAGAACCATGACAAGTACCATGAGGAATGGGCTTCCATAGATCTTGACTCCGAACAATAAAATGGATATGCTTAGAATCACAGATGCCTGTATCATTCCTCTTACTGTTTGAGCCAGAATCTTTCCGATTACGATTGCATGTCTGGGTATAGGGGCCACGATCATGCCATCCATTGTACCTTGCTCCCTCTCTCTAGCGATGGCGGCAGCTAATCCAGATAGCGTGCCTGTCACTACTGTTAACGCCATGAAACCTGGTGCTAGGAATTGAAAAGTGTTTGTGGTGATGCTGACAAGATTTCTACGTTCAACACTGATTGGCTGCGAAATAAAGGATGGATCAGCGGAACTATCCATCTTCGAAATAAGAGACGCACCGAGCCTATCTGATATCATCTTGAAGATTGAGGAGGCTTCCCCGTAGATAATTGAGGCCATCTGCGGGTTCGTGTCGTCCATCGTGATTAGAATCGTTGCTTGGCGACGCGAGTTGAAAGCTTCAGTGAACCCCGCTGGTATTACAACCGCTCCTTTAAGGCCACCCGCTACAATTCGCTCTCTAGCCGATCCGAAGCTTGCGAAATCTTGAACTTCAAGAAGCCCCGTCGAGGATGCTATCTCTTTGAACTGGTCGGCGACCAGAAGCGCAAACGATCCTGAATCCTCCACTACCAAAGCCATCGGAACGGTC
>Ga0315310_10000448_pt1 | contig 26200 bp, 21 predicted proteins | sample TDP5_MG_FD_203630 | JGI IMG/M metagenome (GOLD analysis project Ga0315310, IMG submission 203630) | Freshwater sediment microbial communities from Lake Towuti, South Sulawesi, Indonesia - TDP5 | ecosystem: Environmental > Aquatic > Freshwater > Lake > Sediment | place: Indonesia: South Sulawesi...
AGGTTTCCAATAATTTCTTGACGCGCTTATCGAAATCCCTTGCCTCCGCTTCATCAAAGGCATTGGCGAGGCTAAGCATGGGAATGGTGTGTCTGACGATCTCGAACTCCTCCAGTGGTGGAGCACCCACGCGCTGGGTTGGCGAATTTGGGGAGCGGAGTTCGGGATACTCCTCTTCAAGCTTCTGCAATTCCCTCATGAGACGGTCGTACTGGGCATCGGAGATCTCTGGTTGATCGAGGACGTAGTAACGATAATTGTGATACCCGATTTCCTCTCGAAGTTTTTCCACCCTCTTTTTCAAGGCTTCCGTCACCATGAATACCTCCTGCAAAGGGCGACTACTTGTCAAAATCCCCTTTTTAGTTTTTCTGTGATCTTTGGCCTCATTTTAGACAGGACGGGGAATCTTGTCAAATTGAGAGGCGGTTATGGGATGGGATACTAAATATGGGGTCTGGAGAGAGCTTCTTGTGTAGATATTGGGCTAATGAGAGAGAGCGAGGAAAATCGAAATAAGTATAAAATTTTACTTGACAAAATCGAATTTTCAGTATATTTCTTTTGCGCAAGTGGTAAAAAGTGGGAAACGGTGGTATGGATTTCTAAAATGAGGGGGTTGAAACGATGTTTCGGGGTCGGTATGAGTATACCATAGATTCCAAAGGCCGTGTTAGCATTCCATCAAAGTTCAGAGAGATCCTCAAAGAAAAATATGACAGTCGTTTGGTCGTCACCAACTTCGACCACTGTCTGGTCGCCCTTCCTTATGAAGAATGGTCTCTCTTAGAGCAGAAGGTCAACTCCCTCTCCTTAGTGAAGAAGGAAGCAAGGACATTTCTCAGATTCTTTTACTCAAGTGGTATCGATTGTGTCATCGATAAGCACGGAAGGCTTCTCATCCCTCAAACCTTGAGAGATTATGCGAATCTTCGCAAAGATGTGGTGTTGGTGGGTGAAGGCAAGAAGATCGAGATATGGGCCAAAGAACGCTGGGAGGAGGAATTTCGAAGATCTCAAGAAAGTTTCGATCAGATCAGCGACACCCTGGCGACCCTGGGGCTGTAATCGGATGATAGACGATCAACGATGGACGATGGACGACGGACGAAACACATTCCAGTTTTGGTTGATGAGGTGATAACGCTCTTGAGATGCGAACCCGGTCGAACGTATGTGGATGCCACCTTGGGAGGAGGCGGCCATGCTTTGGAAATTTTGAAAAGGACTGCGCCCGATGGAGTGGTCATTGGGTTGGATTGGGACGAGGAAGCCATCTCCGAAGCGAGAGATGTATTAATCCCTTTTGGTGAACGGGCAAAAATCGTTCGGGAAAATTTTACTCACCTTCGTGAGATATTGAATGAACTGAAAGTAGATCAGGTCGATGGGATATTGCTTGATCTGGGCCTCTCCTCCTTTCAATTGGAGCAGGAGAGGAGAGGATTCAGTTTTCGAGGGGAAGGCCCCTTAGATATGAGAATGGATCAGCGGATCGACCGCACCGCAGCCGATCTGACCAGCCATCTCTCTGCTGAGGAACTGGAGGATACCCTCTCTCAATACGGAGAGGAGAGGTGGGCGAAGAGGATTGCGAATGCCATCGTTCGGGAGAGGGAGCGAGGTCCTATTCAGACGACCCAAACACTGCGAAAGATTGTTCATCGTGCGATTCCAAGACGATTTCATTCCAAGACGATTGACCCCGCCACCAGGACATTTCAGGCTTTTCGTATCAAGGTGAATGATGAGTTAGAAAATTTGCAAAGGATATTGGAGACCGGATGGAGGCTCTTAAGAAAAGGAGGACGAATGTGCGTCATCTCTTTTCATTCCCTCGAAGATCGGATGGTCAAAGAGGCCTTCCGAAGGTTGGAGAAGGGAGGAACCGATGCTTCAAGCCCGGGAGCGCGCATGCGTATCCTTACGAAGAAGCCGATTGTGCCTCCTGAGGAGGAGCGGCAGAGAAACCCGAGATCCCGAAGCGCAAAATTGAGGTGTGCGGAAAGGGTCTGAGGATTTGCAATGGCCAAAACCGTGAACCGAAGCGCAGACCGAGTGCTGTGGACGAAAGAGGGTTCGAAGACCCCCCACATCCCTGTAAAATTCAATCTCCTCCTCCTTTTTACCCTCCTCCTGCTTTGCTTCGTCGGTGCTTCCCTGTTTTATGTCTGGTCGAGAATTCAGGTGATCCAGTGGGGCTACGAAATCTCACATGCCCTGAAGGAGGAGCGGGCGTTGGTCGAGACCGGCAAGAGATTGCGCTTGGAGATCGCCACGCTCAAATCCTACACCCGGATTGAAAAATTGGCAGTGGAGGAACTGAGAATGGTGAAACCCAAACCTGATCAGGTGATCGTAATCCGATGAAAAGAAAATCGATCAACTGGTTCAAATTCAGGATCATCCTTATCTCAAGCCTTCTCTTCATTTGCTTCGTATTGATCGGGGGGAGAATGTTTCAGCTTCAGGTGTTGAAAAAGGAGGAACTCTATAAACTGGCAGCCCAACAGCATCACATCCAGGTTCCTTTAGTTCCGAAGCGAGGAACCATCTACGATCAAAAGGAGAATGAGCTGGCGGTCAGCATCGAGGTCGATTCCGTTTATGCAGATCCCCGAAAAGTGGTGGATGCGGAAAGAACGGCAAATGATGTCGCCTCCATCCTCCAGATGGATCGGATGGAACTGCAACGGAGGCTGAAGAGCCGTCGATCCTTTGAATGGATTCAAAGAAAAATCTCTCCCAGAGAAGCGGATGAGATCAAAGCCCTTCAACTCTCTGGGATCTATTTCTTAAGAGAGAATCGGCGATTCTATCCCAATTCCCAACTGGCTGCCCATATCATCGGTTTCGTCGGTCTCGATTCCAAGGGGCTGGAGGGAGTGGAATTTCAATACGATTCACGCCTTAACGGAGGGAGCCTGGTATGGACGATGGGAAGGGATGCCTTCGGTCGGGAGATTGTGATGGGGGAACCTCTCTTTGAGAAAGAGGATCACCATCAGAATGTCATTCTTACCTTGGACAAACATATCCAGCATATGGTTGAGACCGAGTTAAGTTCGGCGGTCCAGAAGTGGCGAGCAAAGGGAGGCATGGCCATTGCGATGGATCCTCAGACCGGAAAGGTCCTGGCCATGGTGTCCTATCCCTTTTTTAATCCAAACCAGTTTCTCCAATATCCGTCTAAGTTTTGGAGGAATCGAGCCGTTTCCGATACCTTTGAGCCGGGTTCCCTTTTCAAGGCCTTTCTTGCAGCGGCTGCCTTGGAAGAAGGTGTGGTTCGTCCATCCGATTCTTTCTTTTGCGAAAACGGATCCTATGTCGTTTACGACCGAACGATTCACGATCACTCGAAGCACGGATGGCTCACCTTTCAACAGATCATCAAATTCTCCAGTAATATTGGGGCATCGAAGGTGGGCGAAAAGATCGGAAAGGAGCGTTTCTACCGATATATTTGCGCATTTGGATTTGGAGAGAAGATAGGGATCGACCTTCCGGGCGAGGCCAAAGGAATTCTTCACCACCCGAGATATTGGCCTCCAGTTGCTCTGGACACCATCTCCTTTGGCCAAGGGATTTCCGTGACTGCGATACAGCTTGTGACAGCGATTTCGGCCATTGCCAATGGTGGATTCCTGATGAAGCCTTATGTGGTGGAGAGGATTAAGGATGAGAAGGGTGAGGTGAAGCAATCCTTTCAACCGGAGGTGATGAGGAAAGTCATTTCTGAGGAGACCGCCAAGAAGGTGACCGCACTGCTTAAGACGACGACAGAGAAAGGGGGAACGGGAGAAGCCGCAGTCCCTGTTGGATACGAGGTCGCTGGAAAGACAGGAACCGCACAGAAGGCCGATCCTTCATTGGGCGGCTATTCTGAAGACCGGTTCACCAGCGCGTTTATGGGATTCGCACCCGCAGAGGATCCCAAAATTGTCCTGCTCATTGTGGTCGATGAGCCTCAGGGATCGAACTATGGAGGGGTTGTTGCTGCTCCTGTGTTTAAAGCAATTATGGAGAAAACACTTCCCTACCTCAATGTCCATCCCAAGGGAACGCTCATTGTGAAGAAGGCACCCGATGCCATTTTGAATCAAGAGACCTTGGAGACCGGACCCTTGAGAGAGGAAACGAAGGTAGGGAAGGCGGTAGGGAAGGTCGTGATGCCGGACCTCACTGGATTGTCGATGCGTAATGCGCTGAGCCGTATCGAAGGGAAAGGGCTGATCATCAAAGTTTCAGGGAAGGGAAGGGTGGTTGAACAGACACCTAAGGCAGGGACAGTGATTGAGAAGGGGGATATCTGTTACCTGAAATTTCAATTCTCCTCATAGTGTCGATCATGAAACTGGGAGAATTATTGGAAGGCATTGAAATCAAAAAGATCACCGGAGAGACTCTCAAAGAGATCGAGGGGATTGCGTACCATTCCAATCGAGTAGAAAAGGGTTTTCTATTTGTGGCCATTCGTGGGATGGAGGTTGACGGACACCGATTTATCGGCGAGGCGATGGAAAGGGGCGCGGAGGCCATTATCTTGGAGGAGGTGCGGGAGATTCCCAACCGGACCGCAATCTTCGTTCAGAATAGCCGGCAGGCTTTAGCAAGAGTTTCTTCCCACTTTTACGGAAATCCATCGTCCCAGCTGAGACTGATCGGTATCACTGGAACGAATGGGAAGACGACGACCACCTATCTCTTGGAGTCGATCTTTAAAAAAGCCGGGCATGCGGTGGGTGTCATTGGGACGATCAATTATCGATTCGGCGAGAAAACAACTCCTGCATCGAACACCACTCCCGAATCTTTAGATCTACAAAGAATCATGTGGGAGATGGTGAAGGCGGGGACGTCTCATGTGATCATGGAGGTTTCATCTCATGGCCTCGATCTCGACCGGGTTTTTGGATGCCAATTTGATGGTGTGATCTTCACGAATTTTACGCCTGAACATCTCGATTATCATAAGACCCTGGAACAGTACTTCGAGAGCAAAAAGAAGCTCTTTTCGGAATCCCTGATGCAGAGCCGAAAGGCCAGACGGTTTGCAGTGACGAACTGTGATGATCCGAGAGGAGAGGAGGTCGTTGAGGGAATAGGGAACCTTCCTGTGGTTCGGTACGGACTCCACCCGTCCTGTGACATCTCTGCGGATCGGGTCACGTCCGCTTTCGAAGGCCTTTCCTGCCGGATCAAAACGCCGAGGGGTGATTTCTCTGTCCATTCGAAGTTAATCGGTGAATTCAACCTTCACAATATCCTTGCGGCTGTGGCGACAGGGATGTCGATGGATATCCCTTTGGAAATCATTAAGGAAGGAGTGGAGGAACTCAAAGGCGTTTCAGGAAGATTTGAGAAGATAGAGAATCGAAGAGGAATCCATGTCATTGTGGATTATGCCCACACCCACGATGCCCTTGAGCGGGTCCTTTTGGGATTGAGGGGAATCTTGAGGAGTTCGGGGCGGAACGATGGGAAAGTGATCACCGTCTTCGGGTGTGGTGGAGATCGAGATCGAACGAAGCGACCTTTGATGGGAAGAGTGGCAGCGAGTTACAGCGATCTCAGCATTCTCACCTCCGACAATCCAAGGACAGAGAACCCGTTGGCGATCATCGCTGAAGTGGAGAAGGGATTGAACTCCCTTCCCTTGAAAGAATTCCATCAAAAAGAGATCGAGTCATGGAGATCCGAGAAGGGATATCTAAAAGTTCCGGATCGGAGAGAAGCCATTCGGATGGCAATCCGGCTCGCTCAACCTTCGGACACTGTCCTCATCGCTGGCAAAGGCCATGAGGATTATCAGATCATCGGAAGGCAGAAATTCCCTTTCGATGACCGGATCGAGGCGAGGAAAGCCCTGGAGGAAGGGTGATCATTCAAATTGAAGAAGTATTAAAAGCCACCGGGGGGAAACTTCTCCAAGGAGAGGAGAAGGCCTTGATTCAAGGGATCTCCACAGATTCAAGGACAGTGGCCGAGGGGGAGCTTTTCGTCGCTTTGAAAGGGCCCCACTTCGATGGGCATCATTTTGCGCTAAAAGCATTAGAAAAGAAGGCAGGAGGGGTGCTGATCGAGGAGGACAGGACCGGAGATATTCGATGGAACGGTTATCGGCCCAGGGCGGTGATCGTGGTGAAGGATACACTAAGAGCCTTAGGAGATCTTGCTCGTGACCGGCGACGCAAGTATCGGACTCCTGTCGTCGCACTCACTGGAAGCAATGGAAAGACGACCACCAAAGAGATGATCGCTGCCTGCCTTGAGACCGCCTTTCCCATTCTCAAAACGAAGGCCAATTTGAACAATCTCATCGGCCTTCCCCTGACACTCTTCAGCCTTACAGAGAAGGAGAGGGTGGTGGTTCTTGAGATGGGGATGAATGTGCCGGGTGAAGTCCGGAGGTTAACTGAGATTGCAGAGCCCGATGTGGGACTGATCACCAATATCCAAAAGGTTCACCTCGAAGGAATGGGAAGTCTGGAGAGAGTGAAAGAGGAGAAGGGAGAACTCTTCCGGAGGATGAGAAGGGATGGGACGATCTTGGTGAATCAAAACGATCCCCACGTGATCGATCTCGGAAGTGAGTTTGGCGGGCAGAAGATTACCTTTGGGGTCGAGAAATCTGCGGACGTGATGGCCAAAGAGATTCGGCTAAGAGGTGCGGAGGGAATCTCTTTTAAATTGATTTTGGAGGGCGAGGAGACCGAGGTCAAGCTCCGTCTCTTAGGCAGACATTTCGTCTCGAATGTCCTTGCTGCCATTGGTGTCGCCAGCCTTTTTGGGATCGAAGTGAAGAAGGCGAAAGAGGCGGTCGAGGATTTTCAACCTTTCGCCATGAGAATGGAGGTGATCCATCTCGAGGCTGGTAAGACGTTGATCAATGATGCATACAACGCCAATCCCAGAGCGATGGAACTTGCCCTGGAGACGCTGGCAGAAATAAGGGGGAAGGGCAGGGCCATTGCAGTGCTGGGCGATATGTTGGAATTAGGGGATTTTACCGATGAAGCCCATCGACAATTAGGGGAGAAGGTGAAAGAGCTTTCGATCGACCTTCTTCTCGCCTTGGGGGAGAAGGCGCCCCTGGTCGTTGAATCGGCCATCCGTCATGGATTCGAATCGAGAAGGGCATGGGTCGTGGAGAATCATTCAGAAGCCATCGACACGTTGAGAGGGGTGACCCAAGAGGGTGACTGGATATTGGTCAAGGGTTCAAGAGGGATGGCGATGGAGAAGATCGTTGAGGGTCTGATCGAGAGGAGGGTTTGAGAAATGTTTTATCACTTACTTTATCCTCTTCATACCATTTACTCCTTTTTCAATGTCTTCCGTTACATCACCTTTCGGACGATCTATGCGATTCTTACCGCGCTTCTGATCGGATTCATCATCGGTCCTTGGCTCATCAACAAGTTGAGGGCTTTTCAGATTCGACAGGTCGTGAGAGAGGATGTTCCTTTGCGACACATGGCGAAGAATGGAACTCCAACGATGGGCGGGAGCATGATTCTCGCTGCGCTGCTCATTCCTGCCCTGCTCTGGTCTGACCTGACCAACCATTATGTCTGGATTGTTCTGTTGACCACGCTGGGATTTGGAATCCTCGGGTTTTTGGATGACTATAAGAAGGTTCTGGATAAGAAAGGGATTGGCATCAAGGCTCGCTACAAATTCCCTGTTCAACTGGCGATGGGGTTGGTCACCAGCCTGATCCTCTTTTACACCTTCGATCACGATTCCAGGTTGATCTTTCCATTTTTCAAAAGGGTGATGCCAGACTTAGGAGATTGGTACATCCTCTTTGCAACGCTCGTCATCGTGGGCTCTGCCAATGCGGTCAACCTGACGGATGGGTTAGATGGCTTGGCGATCGGACCCGTGCTCATCGCAAGCGGGACCTTCATGCTCTTTTGTTATCTTGCTGGAAACTTCCGATTTGCCACCTATCTTCAAATCCCCTTTGTCAAGGGCAGCGGAGAGCTGACGATTTTATGTGGAGCCTTGGTGGGGTCTGGGCTCGGCTTCCTCTGGTTCAATACCTATCCGGCTCAGATCTTCATGGGTGATGTCGGTTCTCTGGCTCTGGGCGCTGCATTGGGGACGATCGCAGTCGTCACCAAGCAGGAATTCCTCCTGGTGATCGTGGGCGGGATCTTTGTGATCGAGGTCCTTTCGGTCATCATCCAAGTGATCTCTTATCAATTGCGTAAGAAACGGGTCTTCCGAATGGCACCGATTCATCACCATTTTGAATTGAAGGGTTGGGCCGAACCGAAGATCATCGTTCGATTCTGGATCATCGGCATCATTCTTGGGCTCTTAGCGATCAGTACGCTGAAACTCAGGTAAAAAGACGCTAAGCGCTTAGCGCTCTGCGCATAGCGATCACAGAAGATGGATCTCAACGGTAAAAAGGTCTTAGTGGTAGGGTTGGCTCGAACCGGGGTGGCCACGGTGAAGTTCCTTAGAACCAAAGGTTCGATTGTAAGTACGACAGAGATGAAGTCGAGGGAGGAAATGAACGAAGCTACCCAGGAGTTGGGAGAAATGGATATTCCCATGGAATGGGGTGGCCACCGGACAGAGACCTTTCTCAAGCCAGATCTCATTGTGGTGAGTCCAGGAGTTGATCTGAACATTGAACCGATCCAAAAGGCATTGAAGAGGGGTATTCGGGTGATCAGTGAGATTGAATTGGCGTACCACTTCATTCAGGTTCCCATCATCGCCGTCACAGGGACCAACGGCAAGACAACGACCACCTTATTAATTGGCGAGATGCTAAAGGAAGACGGAAAGAGGGTGGGAGTGGGAGGGAACGTAGGAGACCCGTTAATCCTCTTTGCAGATGGGGGGGATCGATGGGAAGTCTTGGTGGCTGAGATCTCCAGTTTTCAATTGGAGGCGATCGAAGATTTTCGACCTCGATTCTCTGTTCTTCTCAACATCACTGAAGATCATCTGGATCGTTACGCGCGATACGAAGACTATGTTAAAGCAAAGGTTAGAATCTTCGCAAATCAGAATTCTGGGGATGTGGCCATCCTCAACAGGGATGATCCAACCGTCATGAGATATGCGAAAAGGGTAAAAGCGAAGACAGTCTATTTCAGCCTGAGGGACAAACTCGCTGAAGGTGCCTTTTCCAAAAATCAGATCATCCTTCTGAGGCTTGAGGGAAAGGAGGAAGGTTATCCCCTGACCGAGGTTTCTTTAAAGGGGGTCCACAATGTGGAGAATATGATGGCTGCCCTTACCACGGCTCGCATTTTCGGTTGTTCGAAAAAAGCGGTCGAGGCTGTTCTCGCTCGCTTTGAAGGCCTTGAGCATCGTCTCGAATTTGTGCTGCAGATCGAAGGGGTTCGTTTTTACAATGATTCAAAGGGGACCAATGTGGGTTCCGTCGTCAAGTCTCTCCAGAGCTTTTCAGAACCGATCATCTTGATCGCAGGGGGAAAGGATAAGAGGGGGGATTTGTCCCCTCTCAAGGATTTGATTCGAAGTCATGTCAAACAGCTCATCCTCATCGGAGAGGCTAGGGAGAGAATGGGTCGGGAATTAGGAGAATTGACAGAGACGGCTATGGCAAAAAGCTTGGAGGAGGCCGTCCTCCTGGCCTATCGATCGGCAGGCAGGGGCGATGTAGTTCTGCTTTCACCGGCCTGTTCGAGTTTCGACATGTTCAAAGATTATAAGGAGAGAGGAAGAGTGTTTAAGAAAGCTGTCTTTAGAATAAGGACGGGCTAATGCCAAATGTCAAATTTCAAAGTTCAAATAAAGTTCAAAATCCAAATGTCAAAAAATATTTAGTCATTTGTCATTGATTTGACATTTGAACTTTGAACTTTGGAATTGAAAGATTTTCTTAACTCCGGGTATCCCCGATAAAGTAAGATGATGAAAGGCAGAAGGAGGTTCGATTACATCCTATTGATTGTCGTCCTGGCCTTGGTTGGCGTCGGGATTGTGATGGTCTACAGCACCAGTGCCATTCTGGCTGCTGATCGTTTCCAGGACCCCTACTACTTTTTGAAGAGACAAGCCCTCTATGCAGGGATCGGTTTCGTTCTGATGATCCTTATGATGTTTTTCCCTTACGAGGTTCTGAAGCGATTTGCCTACCCCGCCCTGATCATCTCCGTCCTTCTTTTGATTGCTGTATTGATCCCTAACATTGGGCATCGAGCAGGTGGATCGATGCGTTGGTTGAAGATTCAGTCATTCTCTTTTCAGCCCTCAGAATTTGCGAAGCTGGGTTTAATCATTTTCTTGGCCTATTTCCTGACGAAGAAGGAGGAGAGGATTCGGAGCTTCTCCTTTGGATTCCTACCTACGGTCCTCCTTTCTGGGGTTGTCATCGGCCTGGTGGCGAAGGAGCCCGATTTCGGGGCAGCCCTCTTCCTTACGGGTATGGTTTTTCTCCTTCTATTCGTCAGCGGCGCCCGATTGATCTATGTGGTCGGTGCGTTCTTGCTCATTGCTCCTGCTGCCTATTACTTTCTGATGAATGCTGGATACCGTTATAAACGATGGATCAGTTTTATCCAGCCTTGGGAAGACCCGACTGGAAACAGTTTTCAGATCATCCAATCGTTCCTCTCCTTTGGTTCAGGAGGCCTCTTCGGATTAGGACTGGGTGAGGGAAGGCAGAAGCTATTCTTTCTCCCTGCTCCCCACACAGATTTCATCTTTTCGATCATTGGAGAAGAGTTAGGATTGGTCGGGGCGATGATCGTCCTCCTCCTCTTCTTCATTTTTACATTGAGAGGAATTCACATCGCGCTTTCTCTTGAGGATCGATTTGGCGCCTATTTGGCATTGGGGATCACTCTGATGATCTCTTTGCAAACGGTCATCAATATGGGAGTAGTTTTGGGACTCCTTCCCACGAAAGGGTTAACCCTTCCACTGGTCAGCTATGGAGGGACGTCGTTGGTTGCGAACTTAGTAGGGGTGGGCATGTTACTTCACCTCTCGACACAGACGGAACGGAGATGAGGTTTGTCATTGCCGGAGGTGGTACAGGAGGTCACCTTTTCCCGGGAATGGCGATCGCAGAGGCATTCGTTGAAAGGGAGAGGGCGAACGAAGTGCTCTTCATCGGAACCGAGAAAGGGATTGAAGCCAAGGTATTGGCCGGAGGAAGATTCCCTCTGAGAACGATCCAAGCGAAACCTCTTAAGGGAAGATCCTTCCTCGGGAAGTTGAAGGCCATTTGGGCTATTCCAGCGGCTATCTCGGAGGCTTATGCGATCTTAAGGGAATTCCGACCAGATTTGGTCCTGGGTGTAGGAGGATATGCCTCCGGTCCGACTCTCATCGCCGCATCCATTCTCAGGACGAAGAGGGCCATCCATGAACAGAATGTGATCCCAGGGATGACCAATCGCATCTTGAAATGGTTCAGCCAACGGATCTTCGTCTCTTTTGAAGAGACGAAGAGCTACTTTCCTGATGGGAAGACCATTGTGACAGGAAATCCGGTCAGGAAGGAGATTTTTCAGCCAGGCCCGAATTCAAAAGAGATCGAAAAGAGGAAAGAGGCCCGGTTTACTGTCCTTATTTTTGGAGGGAGTGGGGGTGCGCATCGGATCAACCAGGCGATGATGGAGGCTTTGGATCTTCTGCAAGAATTAAGGCCCTCTCTCAGGTTTTTTCATCAGACGGGGAGAGACGATGTGGACTGGGTTTCAAAAGGTTATCAGGAAAAAGCGTTTGATGCATGGGTGAGGCCTTTTTTTGAGGATATGGCAACCTATTACCAGCTTTCTGATCTGATTATCTGTCGATCCGGGGCGACCACCGTTGCCGAATTGGCGCTCTGCGGAAAGGCTGCAATCCTTATCCCCTATCCGTATGCAGCCCACAATCACCAGGTTATCAATGCACAGAAATTGGTGGAGATGGGTGGCGCGCAAATGATTCGGGACGAGGAGTTGAGCGGACCATCGCTGGCCCAAGCCATTCTCGAGCTTTATCACCAACCGGAGAAACGGATCCGGATGGAGGAGAGAATTCAGCAGGTGGGCCGACCGAGGGCAGCCGAGGAGATCGTCGATCATTGCTATGCCCTCGTTAGAGGATAATAAGCAATGTCAAATATCAAAGTTCAAATATCAAATAAAGTTCAAAGCTCAAAGTTCAAACGTAAAATTAAAATAAAAAATGTTTTGATATTTAGGCATTTGACATTCATTTGGCATTTGCCTGCCTGCGGTAGGCAGGGATTTTGGCATTTGAACTTGATTTCTTACTAAGACATGTATCGAAAAGGAAAGATCCAGCATATCCATTTTGTGGGCATCGGTGGAATCGGCATGAGCGGGATTGCTGAAGTCTTGCTCAACCTGGGCTACGAGGTCAGCGGCTCCGATATCAAGGAGAGCGAGGTGACCCGTAGGCTTCAAACCTTAGGGTCCGAGATCTTCTATGGCCATCGGAAAGAGAATGTGAAGGAGGCCGATGTGGTGGTGGTCTCTTCTGCGATTCGTCCAGGCAACCCTGAAGTCGAAGCGGCTGAGCAAAGGCTGATCCCTGTGATTCCGCGGGCAGAGATGCTGGCAGAGTTAATGCGGATGAAGGTCGGAATTGCCATTGCTGGGACCCATGGGAAGACAACAACCACATCCCTGATTGCAACGGTCTTGGCTGCAGGAGGACTCGACCCAACTGTCGTGATCGGAGGAAGGCTGAACAGCATTGGAAGCAATGCCAGGCTCGGACAGGGTGACTTCTTAGTGGCAGAAGCTGATGAGAGCGATGGCTCTTTTGTGAAATTGATGCCCACCATTGCAGTCGTGACCAATATTGACCCGGAGCATCTCGATTACTATTCGGGGATTGATGAGATCAAGGAGACCTTTCTCAGTTTCTTGAACAAGATCCCCTTTTTCGGATTGGCCGTGCTCTGCCTCGATCATCCCAATGTCCAGAGCCTCATCCCGAGATTGAAGAAGCGGTTCACCACCTATGGATTAACCTCTCAGGCAGATTTTCAGGCAAAGGAGATTGAGTTTGAGGGTCTCTCCACGAGTTTTGAGGTGCTCTACCGAAACCAGGGGGTTGGGAAGTTGAGGCTACAGATGCCGGGTCTCCATAATGTGTACAATGCCTTGGCTACGGTGGCGACAGCCTTTGAGCTTGATATTCCCTTTCAAACCGTTCAAGAAACCCTCCGAGACTTTAGCGGGATTCAAAGGCGGTTCCAGATCAAAGGAGAAAAGAAGGGAATCCTTGTCGTAGACGACTATGGCCACCATCCCGTAGAGATCATGGCCACGCTGAGAGCGGCCAAGAGGGGCTGGAAGAGAAGGATCGTCGTTCTTTTCCAACCTCACCGCTATACGCGAACCAAAGCCCTGTTTCAGGACTTTTTAACTGCCTTTTACGATGCAGATGTCCTCATCCTTACTGATATCTATCCCGCAGGGGAGGATCGGATCGAGGGGGTGGAGGCGAAGGCCCTCTTCGAAGGGGTCAGGGAATATGGTCATAAGGATGTTTCTTATTTTTCGAACAGGAAGGTGATTGTCGATCATCTTCTTCAGATCATCGCCCCAGGAGACATGGTGATCACCTTGGGAGCAGGGGATATCTGGCAGGTGGCTGATGAGTTGGTGAACCGATTGTAATAATTAAATTTCAGATTGCGGATTGCAGATTGCGGAATTAAATCCGGAATCCGCATTTCCTGCCTGCGGCAGGCAGGCGAATTCCGAAATCAAATGATAAGGGATTACAAAAAGGCGGCCTTGGGTTTGATCAAGGGGAGAATTCTTTTTGATGCGCCGATGAAGCAGTTCACCTCCATTAAAGTGGGCGGGCCCGTGGATAGTCTACTCTTTCCAAAAGATGCGGTTGAGTTGAGGAAGGTTGTGAGGTATGCCAGAAGGAGAGATGTTCCCATTCTGATCTTGGGTAAAGGAACGAATCTGGTTGTGAGAGACAAAGGGATTCGCGGATGGGTGGTCAGCCTGACTCAAGGAATGAAGAAGTGTCAGGCGGATGGCGAGGTCGTTGAAGCTGAGGCTGGCCTCTCCCTTCAGCGACTGGTTCAATTCTCGATTCAGAAGGGTCTCACAGGACTCGAACCGTTCTTCGGCATTCCAGGAACAGTAGGCGGTGGGTTGGCAATGAATGCCGGTGCGTGGGGTGTGGAGCTGAGGGATATTGTCCTCTCCGTTACTTTGATGAACGAGGATGGGGAAGTGGTGGAGAGGCCACGGCAGAGATTGAAATTCTTGTATCGAAGGTTGGCGATCCCACCTTCTTGGATCATCCTCAAAGGCCGATTTCAGCTGAAAAAGGAGAGGAAGGAAGAGATTCTTGAGCGGGTGAAATCCTATTCGGAGATGAGAAAGAGGACCCAACCTTTAGATTATCCGAGCGCCGGCTCCATTTTTAAAAACCCTCCGGAGGGGCCTGCAGGAAAATGGATCGAGGAGGGTGGGCTGAAAGGGTTCAGGATAGGACAGGCGATGATTTCGGATCGCCATGCCAATTTTATCATCAATCTCGGAAAGGCTACCGCCCAAGAGGTGATCGATTTGATGGAGCTCGTGGAAAGGAAGATCTACGAACAGAAAGGCATCTCCCTTGAGAGGGAGGTGAGGGTGTTGGGGGAGTGAAAGAAGTATCCCTCAAGAAGAAGAGGATCGGTGTCATGATGGGTGGTTTGTCCCGAGAGAGGGAGATCTCTTTGAAGACGGGGAAGGCCATCCTGAAAGCCCTCACGGAGAAGGGATACAATGCCTATCCCATCGACGTGGGCGAGGACGTTTCAGAGACGTTGATTAAGGAAAAGATCGAATATGCTTTTATCGCCCTCCATGGAAGATTCGGTGAGGACGGAACCATCCAGGGGATGCTGGAATTAATGCGAATCCCCTATACGGGGTCAGGGGTCCTGGCAAGCGCATTGGCTCTTGACAAGATTATGGCAAAGAAGATTTTTCTCTGTGAAAAGATACCGACCCCTCGTTTCGAAGTCTATCAGCGGGGAGACATCCGGAAGGATGATCTGAGAAAAAGTTCCTTGCCCTTTCCGCTCGTGGTGAAACCGGCAAGAGAAGGGTCGACCATCGGGGTATCGATTGCCAGAGGAGAAGAAGAATTTGTCCTCGCATTGAAGGAGGCCGCAAAATACGACGAAGAGATATTGGTCGAAGAATTTATGAAAGGCAAGGAGATCACTGTCGGCATCCTCGAAGATATTCCTCTCCCGGTGATTGAGATCGTTCCCAAGAGTGGTTTCTACGATTACCATTCGAAATATACGAAAGGAGAGACCGAATATATCATCCCCGCTCGAATTTCAAGAGAGAAGTACCTCTATGCCCAGGAGATGAGTCTCAAAGCATTTCGAGCGCTGGGTTGTTCTGGTTGTGCCAGAGTGGATCTCATGACCGGTGAGAATGACGATCCATTTGTGATCGATGTGAATACCATGCCAGGGATGACGGAGACGAGTCTCCTACCAAAAGCTGCCAGTCATGCGGGAATCCCGTTTGGAGACTTAGTCGAAAGGATTCTGTTGGGAGCCTCTTTAAAGATAGAGAGTGGCTAAGAATTTAGAGTTAAGAATTAAGAGTTCTGAATGAAGGATATAAGTTTGGAAGACGAATCACGAGTGACAAATCACGAATCACGGCCCGCCGTCACGATCCGAGAGGAAAAATTCTTTCGACCAAGAAGAAAGAGGGAGGAAAGCGGAGGCGAGAGATTCCTGGGAATTTTGAAGAAGGGCATTCGGGTAGCTTTCCAGCTTTTGCTCATCTCTCTCTCCTTTTTCATCGGTCAACGAGTTTATGTCCATCTCTTGGAGGACCCATTTTTCCGCGTGAGGGAGGTTGAGGTGGAGGGAAGTCAAAAGATTCCGAAAGAAACGATTCTCTCCCTCACCGGATTTGACGAGATGCCAAACCTCTTCAGCCTCAAGCTGAAGGAAGTGGTCAAGAAGTTAGAGTCCCATCCGTGGATTGAGCAGGTTCAGGTGAGAAAGGTCTTTCCAAATAAGATACGGATACAGATCGTGGAGAGAAAACCCATCGGGATCATCCAATTAGAAGAACTTTACTATATCGATGCTAACGGGCTGATCTTTTCTCAGCTGGAGGACAAAGATGAATATAACTTTCCTGTCCTTACGGGCCTTACCCGGGTGGCTCTGGAAAAGGATCCCATAGAGGCGAAGCGCCTCATCACAAAGGCCATGGAGTTCCTTAGAATTGTGAATAAAGAGAGGGCTTTTCCTCCGGAGGAGATTTCTGAGATCTATATGGAAAAAACCTATGGGATCCATTGTTTCACAAAGACCCAAGGGATAGAGGTGAAATTGGGGTGGGATCACTTCGGCGAGAAGTTGAGGAGATTCTCCTTCATCTGGTCAGATCTACAGAAGAGAGGGGTTTCCGCCGTCTCGATCGACTGCCGTGACTTAAAGAGGATGGTGGTAAAAAAGACCCCCTGACGGGGAAAATTCTAAATTCGAAACTGAAATGATCCAAAAGGTAAGAGGTTTGGAATTTAGAGATTAAGATTTTCCCTCGGAAGGAAACCGGGGGACAAAAGGAGGTGATCACAGGGTGGGTAAGAAAGATCCCTTGGTGATCGGATTGGACATTGGAACCACAAAAATCTGCGCTGTGGTTGGAGAGGTGGTCGATGGCCAATGTAACATCATCGGTCTTGGAACCTCTCCGTCAAAGGGTTTGCGAAAGGGTGTGGTCGTCAATATTGAGAGTACGGTCCAATCGATCAAGAAGGCAATTGAAGAGGCGGAGTTGATGGCAGGATATCACATCAGTTCTGTCTTTGTGGGGATCGCAGGCGGGCATATCAAAGGAATCAACAGCCACGGTGTGATCGCAGTGAAGAACAGAGAGATTGGTCAGAACGACGTCAAGCGGGTGATCGATGCCGCAAGTGCGGTGGCCATTCCGATGGATCGGGAAGTGATCCACATCATCCCTCAGGAGTTCATCGTGGATGATCAGGATGGGATTAAGGATCCCGTGGGGATGTCGGGGGTGAGATTGGAAGGAAGGGTCCACATCGTGACAGGTGCGATTACTTCCGCCCAGAACATCATCAAATGTGCGAACCGGGCAGGGCTCGACGTGGATGACATCGTCTTGGAACAGTTGGGTTCAAGCGAGGCGGTCCTGGCTCCTGAGGAGAAGGATTTGGGGGCGGCCATCATCGACATCGGAGGGGGGACGACAGATCTGGTGATCTTTTCGAACGGGTCGATCAAGCACACCGCTGTCTTCTCCTTGGCCGGAAACCACGTCACGAGCGATCTTTCCATGGGGCTCCGGACCCCTGTGGAGGAAGCGGAGAAGATCAAGATACGTTATGGATGTGCCCTCACCGCCCTGGTTCGAAAGGACGAAACGATTGAGGTCCCTAGCGTTGGAGGAAGGAAACCCCGTGTCCTTTCCAGGCAGACCTTGGCAGAGATCATCGAGCCCAGGGTCGAGGAGATCCTTACCTTGGTTCACAATGAGGTGGTGAAGATGGGCTATGGAAATCTCATTGCTTCTGGGGTGATCCTCACCGGAGGGAGCGTCATCATGGAAGGAGTTCCTGAGTTGGCCGAGCAGATTTTCAATGTTCCCGTTCGGAGGGGGACCCCCACTGGTATCGGAGGCTTGGTCGATTTGGTGAACAGTCCGATCTATGCAACGGGGGTAGGTCTTGTCCTGTACGGAAGTCGAAGTAAAGCGCAGAGCCGATTCAAGGTGGGTCAGGGAAATATCTTCACGAAGGTCACCCACCGAATGAAGGAATGGATTGGAGAGTTCTTTTAAAAAATGGGAAGAATGGGGAAACGGAATATTAGAATGATGAGAGATGAAAAAATTTCAAACCCAATATTCCAGCATTCCATTATTCCATCATTCCAATTTCTGAGAGGAGGAAAAATATGATCGAATTCGATGAGAACAAGAATTTGGCCGCCAAGGTCAAGATCATCGGGATTGGAGGGGGCGGAAACAATGCCTTGAATACGATGATCACCTATCAACTCACTGGTGTTGAGTTCATTGCAGCCAATACCGATGCTCAGGCACTGGCGGCAAACTTGGCTCCGATCAAATTGCAATTGGGCGCCTCATTGACCAAGGGGTTGGGAGCCGGGGCAAATCCCGAGATCGGAAGGAAGGCCGCTCTGGAGGATGTGGATAAGATTCGGGAGGTCCTGAAAAGTGCGGACATGGTCTTCATTACGGCCGGGTTGGGAGGTGGAACCGGCACAGGAGGAGCCCCAGTGATCGCTGAAGTGGCCCGCGAGGTGGGAGCCCTGACTGTCGCCATCGTGACCAAGCCCTTCCACTTCGAAGGAAAGAAGAGGATGAAACAGGCAGAGGAAGGGCTGGCCAATCTGAGGATGACGGCGGATGCACTGATCACCATTCCAAACCAACGACTCCTCGGCGTCAGCGGAAAGAGCATGACCATTCTGGAGGCTTTTAAGAAGGCAGATGAGATTCTTTATCACGCGTCCAAGGGGATCTCGGACATCATCGTGGGCCACGGAATTGTCAATGTGGACTTTGCTGATGTCCGAACCGTGATGTTGGAAACGGGAATGGCGTTGATGGGCACAGGAATTGCTTCTGGTGAAAATCGGTCGGTAGAGGCCGCCCAGAAAGCGATTTCGAGTCCCCTCTTGGAAGATATTACCATCGAGGGTGCACGGGGACTCCTGATCAATATTACCGGGGGCAAAAATATCACGCTCAGCGAGGTCAACGAGGCAACCACCCTCATCCAGAAGGAAGCCCATGATGATGCCAATATTATATGGGGAATGGTGATCGACCAAGCGATGAAGGAAGAGATGCGGGTCACGGTGATCGCTACAGGGTTTGGCAAGGTTGAGGAGAAGAGCGCGTCACGGTTTAAGAAGGTTGCCCCCATTTCCTTCACCATGAGAGAGAATAAGGACATTCCCACCTTCATGAGAAGGGTGAAAGTCAATGAGCGGTTCGATGAGTTAAAATTGGCGGAGCCACCAGAATTTTCAATGGAAGATGAGGATCGTTTTGATATTCCGACATTCTTAAGAAAACAGGCCGACTGAATTTAGTAAGTGGTCAGTGGTAGGTGGTGAGTGGTAAAAAATGTTATATGTATGAATAGATAAAATTCTGTTATATTGAATTTACTACTATCTACGCTCCACTATCCACTTACGAAGATGATTTCCTGGAAACTCATTCAGAAGGCCAAACGAACCCTCGAAAAAGAGAGGGGAACAGTCCGGAAACCATGGGGCGGAAAGATCTCCATATGTCTCATCTATCCCAACACCTACCATGTTGGAATGTCAAATCTGGGTTTTCAGACCGTTTATCAATCTCTGAACTCGGAAGACGATATCGTCTGTGAAAGGGCCTTCCTTCCTGATCAAGAAGATCTTCAAGAATATGACCACACCCGAACACCGCTGCTCTCCATCGAATCCCAAAAACCCCTTCCCGAGTTTGATATCTTAGCCTTCTCGATATCCTTTGAAAATGATTTTCTCAATGTCCTTACTCTTTTGGAATTGGCCCACGTTCCAATAGAAAGTCAGCTCCGCGGAGAAGGACATCCCTTGGTGATTGCAGGAGGCGTATCGGTCTTTCTAAATCCTGAACCCCTAACCGAATTTTTCGACCTCTTCATCCTCGGTGAGGGAGAGGAGGTCATCAGAGAATTTTTAGACGTCTACCGGCACGCATTTTCAAAAGAAGGGAAGAAAGAGAAGGATGATTTCCTAAGAAGGGTTAGTGAAGAAGAGGGAATTTACGTCCCAAAATTTTATCATGTGACTTATGCGGAGGATGGAAAGATTGAAGCGATGGATCCTGAGCCAGGATTTCCTCGGCAGGTCAAAAGGAGGTGGATCAAAGAGATCGATCGATTCCAAACGCGATCGGTCCTCTTTACTCCGGAGACGGAGTTCAAAGAGATGGCTTTGGTGGAAGTGAACCGAGGTTGCCCCAGAGGTTGTCGGTTCTGCGCAGCCTGTTTCGTCTATCATCCTTTTCGAAATAGAAGACTTTCCCTTCTTGAAACCTTATCTAGAGAGGGCCTCGCTGAGGAACACCGAATAGGCCTCACAGGAACTGCTGTCTCGGACTATCCTGATCTTCTCCCGTTGTGTCAAAGCATCCTGTCCCGTCAAGGGGGAATCTCGCTTTCATCCGTAAGGGTGGATGCTGTTACACCCTCTCTGATTGAGTGTCTGAGAGCGGGGGGAGATCGAACCTTGGCTATTGCGCCCGAGGCTGGATCGGAGAGGCTTCGAAAAGTATTGAGGAAAGGTTATACGGATGAAGAGATTTTAGAGGCTATCGATACCTTGGTCAGGAATGGTCTTTATCAAATCAAATGTTACTTCTTAATTGGCCTTCCCTCTGAAAATGACGAAGACGTGAAAGCGATTCTCCTGCTTGTCAAGAAAATTCGCCACCAGATCCTCACAAACCCCAGGGGTCAAAGGACGAGATGGAGGTTGGTTCTGAGTGTCAATCCCTTCGTCCCAAAACCCGCCACCCCTTTTCAGTGGACTCCTTTGGAAGAGGTGGGTGAGTTGAAGAGAAAGTTGAAGGCAATCCAGAGAGGCGTTAAAGGAGAGAAGGGGTTGGAGTTGATCCATGATCTCCCCAAATGGGCTTACATCCAGGCCCTGCTTTCAAGAGGTGATCGGAGGGTTGGAAGGATACTGGTGACTGCTCATCGTCACCATGGAAATTGGGGCCGAGCCCTTCGTGAGACGAATGTCAACCCAGACTTCTATGTCTACCGGAGAAGGGATTTGGATGAGATCTTTCCATGGGATTTCATCGACCATGGAATCCCAAAGGAGAAACTGAAGGAAGAGTATTTAAAAGCGATGAAGGAAGCAGGAGCAAAGATATAGAAGGCAGTAGGCAGAAAGCAGAAGATAGAAAGTTAAAAGCTCAAATCCCAAAGATAATCCCCCTTTTTCCCTCTTTAGAAAAGGGGGACGAAGGGGGATTTGATTCATAGATCACGAGGGACGATATGAAAATAGAGACCGTTTTTTTCCAAAGCGAAGGCCAAAAGATTTCAGGCATCCTTCATCTCCCCGGGACCAAAAGCTTTCCCTGTGTGATTGCTTCCCATGGTCTTCTCTCAAGCAAGAATAGTGAGAAGTATATGGCCCTTGGAGAAGGGCTTGCCTGGCAAGGGATTGCCATGCTTCGTTTCGATTTTAGAGGAGTTGGAGAGAGCGAAGGAAGGATTGAAGACGATACAGTCAGCAGAAGAATTGCCGACCTCGGTTTAGCCATCTCCTTTATGCGGGCCCGTTTAGGTCCGAAAACTCGATTTGGGCTAGTAGGTTCAAGCCTCGGCGGGTATGTAACTTTGATCAGGGCATCCATGGATAAAGAGATCAAAGCGATCGTCATCTGGGCCACGCCTTTTCACCTGGAGGACCTTGGTTCAAAGAAACAGAAGGAGGACTATCCTCTTCCAGCAGAAGCGTTCTTTAAGGACCTCCCGAATCATCGTCTCCTTCCCCTCTTGACTAAGGTCTCAAATTGCCTGGTTATCCATGGGGAGGAAGACGAAGCCGTTCCCGTGGGTCAGGCTTGGGAGATATTTCATGGTCTGGGGGCGCCTAAGGAGATTCGTATCATCGAAGGCGCTGACCACCGCATCACCGAACCTGCTCATCGTCAACGTGCCATCGATCTCACCGTGGAGTGGTTTAAGAAGTATCTCCGAATAGTCCAGAGTAATTAATACAAACGCATTTAATATTTTGACACTCCCCACTGTCATCGCGAGCCCGAAGGGCGTGGCAATCTCATCTTTCATGGGATTGCTTCGTCGTCCCGCCATAGCAAGACTCCTCGCAATGAAAATCCATTTAATGCGTTTGTATTAAATTAATTTCCCCAGGTTGCCTTAAAGCACATCTAAAGGTTATTATGATTTTATGGACAGCATCACCCACACGCTTACGGGTGCGGTCGTTGCCAGGGCCATCGATGACGAAAAGGTTGGGAATTGGGGGACCATTGCGGGTCTCGCGATGGGATTTTTCCCGGACACCGATTTTGTTCTTGGCCTCTTCAACCGCCAATTTTATCTTGAATATCACCGGGATTTTACTCACTCCTTTTTATTGATCCCTCTCTATGCGCTCTTCTTCAGTTGGGTCTTTGTTAAAATCTCAAGACGAACCCACTTCTGGAGTTTTTATAAGATCTGTGTTCCTGTCCTGGTCAGCCATGTCGTGCTCGATCTTCTTACATCTTATGGGACGATGATTCTTTCGCCTTTTTTTGAACATCGATTTTCCTGGGACCTCCTCTTCATCATCGATCTGATTTTTTCAGGAATCATCTTCTTTCCGTTACTGATGAGCTTTTTTTGGAAGAGGGGGGCCCAATGGATCTGCCGCGGCTCCCTGATAGGCCTTACCCTTTACATCCTTTTTTGTTGGATTCAACACGATCAGGCAATGAACCTTACGAAGACCTTTGCCAAAAATTTAGAAGAGCAAGTCATCCAAGTGGCTTCTTTGCCTCAACCTCTCTCTCCCTTTCGTTGGGCCAATTATGTGGAGACCAAAGACAAAGTTCACCAAGGTTTTGTCGATCTTCTCAGGAAAGAAACACCTAAAGCCAAGAGACACATTACATCGTCCTTTTTCAGAAGGTTAAATGACCTCTATTGGCCCCCTGAACAGATACAGTACAGATCTTGGCAAAAGTTTGATGGTTCTCCCTGGGTGGAGAAGGCTTTGAAAACGGAGGGTGTAAGATTTTACTATTGGTTTGCCCGCTTTCCAGTAGTGAAATCTGTGAATTCGAAGGATGGAGGACATCGGGTGGAATTTATGGATGTGAGGTTCTTCCTTCCAGGTATTCGAATGCCATTTGTCTATTACGTAGAATTTGACGATTCGGGTAAGATTCAAGCAGAAGGCTTTGTAGAGGACCGAAGAAAATAGGGATTAGGGATTGGGGGTTCCCTAATCCCGAGTCCCTAATCCCTGTTTCAATTTTTCCAGAATACTGGCCATGACCGGTCCTGCCTGAGCGTGGATCACGATGTCTGCCATACTATCGTAAGGGGTCGGGTCACGGTTGATGATGACCAGCTTTGCTCCATTTCTCTTAGCCACCAAAGGCATGGAAGCTGCAGGTTGTACAACCAGGGAGGAACCGATCACAATGAATAGATCGCTCAAGGAAGATCGATGATAGGCCTCCTCAGTCTCCCTCTCTGGCATGGATTGACCAAAGGAGATGGTAGCAGGTTTAAGAGGTCCACCACAGTCGTCACAATAGGGCACCTTCACTCCTTTCCGTATTCGTTCCTGAATCTCATCGCGGTCGTATCTCTTTTTGCAACTCAAACAGGAGACATACATCGCTGTGCCGTGAAGCTGGATCACTTTCTCTTCTGAATTTCCCGCCTTGAAGTGAAGGCCATCGATGTTCTGAGTAATAACACAGTCGAGTTTACCGAGCTTCTCCATCTGTGCAATGGCCAGGTGTGCCAAATTGGGTTGAGCCTTCTTCATGGGGTCATACATCTCTGTTGCCATCTGCCAATACTTCTCACGGGAGGCCTCACTGGCAAGGAAGTTCTGAAAGTAGAAGTCTTCTGGATTATATCGATCCCAGACCCCGCCCGGGCTCCGGAAATCCGGAATTCCTGATTCAGTGCTGAGGCCCGCGCCTGAAAAGACGACCGTCCTTTTGGATTGGGTGATCCATTGTGCCACTTGTTTCAATTTTTCTTCCATACTCCACTCCTATCTTACCATCCAATAAATCCGAAATCCCTGCCTGCGGCAGGCGAATATCGAAATCCCTGCCCTCGCCGAAACGCCTGCCCGCCGGACGAGGCTTCGGTAGGCGGGGCTTCGCGCAAGCAGGCAAAACAAATTCAAGATTGAAATGTTCAAAACCACACTATATCTCCCTCTCCCTTGATGGGAGAGGGTGTGGGTGAGGGTGAAGAGGGTTCGCTTCCCCCCTCCCCATCATCCCCTCCCGCCAGGGGAGGGGATATTTTGGGTTAATCTGTTTTGGAACATTTGAATCTTGGTCATTTGGATTTGTTTACGATTTCGCCTGGCTACCGCAGGCAGGTGCTTCGAATTTAAAACTTGTATACCACAGGCTACTCTTCTCTTGCAAGCGAGAGATCGTATGTGATAGAATTTTGTGATGAAATGCAATTTGATCAAACAGGGATACCCTCAGGGGAGCTGTTTCGTCGAAGCGGAGGGAGGAAAGGCGCTCGCATGCGAAGCCACCGTCAAACAGACAGACAACGGCCCCCTACGGTTGATCTCTGCTGTTCATCTCTCGCGACCAGAAAATTATCTTTCCATCTACCAGTCGGGTTGTAATTTCTCTTGCCGAAAGTGTCATTCCTGGACGTTTACAAAGATTGCTAAGGGAGAGTGGTGGTCACCTGCCGACGTGTTGAAGGCGTGTAAAGAGTATGAGAGAGAGGTGACGCTGCACGAGCCCCGGGACAAAGCCACAGCCTTTCACGCCCATGATACCTGTCGATGCTGCGGATCGTGTGTGATGTATGGAAAACGGTCTCCTCTCTGCCCAAAGGTGATTCAAAAGAAAGATATTCTCTTAAGTCCTCAGGGATGGGGACCTGCTCGTAACATCGTGGCCTTCACCGGAGGAGATTTGACCTGTTGCCCGGAGTATTATGTTCAATCCACGCGTCTGATTAAGGCAGAGACCAACCTCTGGGTATTGATCGAGACCAATGGTTACGGCCTCACTCCTCGAAATCTCGATGCCTTCAAGGAGGCAGGTGTCGACTCCTTCTGGCTCGATATTAAGGCCTATGATGGGACAGACCATAAATGGCTGACCGGCTGTTTCAACCGAAACATTCTCAAACTTCCCGAGGAGATCGTGAAGAGAGGTTTTGTCTTGGAAGTTCTTTCCCTCTATATTCCCAACCTTGTGGAGACCCCGCAGATAAAGAAGATCGGCCATTTGATTTATGATGTCGATCCAGAAATACCCTTCACGATTTTGGCCTTTTTCCCAGAATACCAGATGAAGCGATACAAAACCCCAAAGATTTCTGAGATGGTGGAGGCCTATCTTGAGGTCAAGGCCATCGGTCTAACAAATGTCAGGCTCGGGAACACCGGAATTTTTGCTTCTTCAAAGAGTGACTATTTTCTCCTAAAAGAGAGGGTGGGGGTGGGGAACTATTAGAAATTCCAAATTTCAAAATCCAAATTTCAAAACTTCAAGGCCATCTTTTTGTTTGGGTCATTTGCATTTTGAACATTGGTGCTTGTTTCGAATTGATCCCTGTGGGATGCTTCGCCCGGATTTCGTGCTTCGAAATTAAGCTTTATTTTATTGATAATTCGATAGGGTTGTGATAAAGGAAATTCAGACTGAATATGATTAGAGGGGTACTTCGTGGAGAAAAAAGTCCTCATCGTGGATGATGAGGAAAGGGTCCTTCAATCGATCGCAGGCGTTCTGGAGGACGAGGGGTTTCGGGTCGCCACAGCGAGGAGCGGAGAAGAAGCGATCGGAATCTTTGAACAGGAGGGACCGGACGTCACCCTGCTCGATATCTGGATGCCAGGGATGGATGGCATCGAGGTGTTGAGACGCCTCAAGTGGATGTCCCCGGATTGCCAGGTGATCATGATCTCAGGTCATGCGACGATCTCAACCGCCATGACCGCTGTGAAATTGGGCGCTTTTGATTTCATCGAAAAACCCCTTTCTCTGGATCTCCTTCTGATGGCAATTCGTCGAGCCCTCGATCGTCGGAATGAAATCGTGAAGGTTCGGGAGGAGATTGTCACTGAGGAGGTCCCCTTACAAGAAAAGACGGTTTCAAACGAGATGACGAAGAATTTCACCACTCCTCCCCCTTTGACTTTCCGGGAAGCAGTTTTTTTATCCAAGGAGACGTCAAAAAGGAAAGAGATCTCTCTGTCTCTGCAGCGAACCCTGAAGCGGAGCATGGTGCTTTACGGAACAGGACTTCATTCTGGGATGAAGACCGGTCTCCTGCTCCAGCCCCTTCCTCCGAATAGCGGACTCCTCTTCGGAAACATCTCGTCAGATGAGGTTGTCCCTGCCCATCTCGACTATGTCCAAACGACCGAATTTGCGACTTCGCTAAAGAAGGGAAGGGCCGTGGC